>ERZ807291.1668-NODE-1668-length-35335-cov-6.006491_pt1 | contig 35335 bp, 38 predicted proteins | sample MGYA00521257_ERZ807291 | MGnify/ENA primary metagenome ERZ807291 (study PRJEB31413, sample SAMN03169783) | marine metagenome | biome: Marine; feature: Water; material: Subsurface seawater | place: North Sea | collected 2011-04-28 | depth 1 m m ...
TATAAGTCGTGAAATGGAAAAGGTGGCCGAACTGATCGGGCGTGTGGATTTCCTGAACACGTTGCGGGAAATTCCCACGCTTATCATGAAATTCGTGGCAACAAACCAGAGTTTGTACGTATAATCATGCAAGCTGCAGATAAGCGTGAAGATGCAAAATTATTTTTCACTGATAATGTAATATGCCTTATAATTATTATATTATTCGTACCGGCTCATTTGCCAACGATGCTAACAAGAAGCTCCTCTATTCATTGTTTTCAGTGACTCTCTGTTTAGACGACTACTTCTCAAACAGGTCACTGGATTGTACGAAAATAATGTGTGGCTCAAGTTTTGTGTGGACAATTATTGAGATTTATCTCAACGTATCACGCACACGAGTAATTAAACCAATGCACCTAACAATAGGGTCACATAAATACAGGTTGTCTAAATATACTGGAATACTTCTGCAAGGCATTCAAGAGGGCGGGGTTGTCACAACATTTGGTCTGTATTTTGGCGATAGATTGTCAAATGTCAATTACTTTATCATGTTGCAAATATTCACTGCATACATCGCGTACACAGTACACACCAAAAGACGGAGCGCAAAAAACGCGTGTATTGCATCTCGTAGACAGATCAATACATGGACTTCCCTGGGACTCATGGGTGCAGTGACTATATTTAATTGCATCAACATGTATCGTTCAAGTGACGCAGTCCGACAACTGAAAATGCTGGCCGTAATGTGTTACGTGTCAGGAATATGGACATCGCTTTCTTCTATGAGGAACAGCCGACGTGTTGAGGTAGTCGCGGAAAACAGCACAGGGCGTATTGTGTTGCCATACCATTACTGGTCAACGTTCGGTGTATTGAGTTACGATGTATTTGTTGAAATAGGATTTGCTTATTTGACCTTTTACGCTTGGTTTGTTCAACCGAGCGACGACCAATAGCGCGAATGTGCGGGGTTTTCTTCCTAGAAGTATACATAGTGGATGTCTGAGACAGATAAGGTGGATGCGGCCGTTGCTGCTGACGTGAACGAACAAGTTGAGAAAGAAACCGACAAACTTGTCGGTGACGTACAAGACGTTACCAAACACGCCGAGAATAAGGTGGATGAAGCAATGAAAACAATTGACAGCGATGTGAAGGATTTACACGCCGACGCAAAAAGGGAAACCGAGGAGATTAAGGAGGAAATCAAAGAGCACATTACGCTGTATGCAAAGTTTATTGGCATAGCTCTCTATGCATGTGGATGTGTTTCTGCATTGATAAAGCGAAAGGAGACAAGTGGTGATGCTGATGCTTCGCCAAAGGACGAAGCCAGCGAAACCGCGGTGTTTATTGATTCTCCCTCTGCGAAAGAAAATACCGTTCCCCAACCCGAAGCGTAGTTCATTTTAGAGACATAGTATAGAATGCTATGCAAATACAAGAACATGTTGGGTGTACCCAGAAAAGGGATTCACGCTATAAGAATCTTCAACATAGCAGTCGTTGACGTGGTGCTCACAATCATAACGGCATATTTAGTGAAACTGGCACTACCCGCATACAATTTTGGCATAATACTGTTGGTTCTCTTTTTACTCGGTATTGCAGCACACCGGTTGTTTTGTGTAAAGACAACGATAGATATTTGGTTGTTCGGTACCGGCAACGATAAAAATATTATAACTTAAGAATATGCGTTCTATATACATACGCATATGCTTGTCAATAAATATAAATTAACCCGTGAATTATCATCAGGTTGTTTCGGTAAAATATGGAAAGGATTCCACATCAAAACATTGGAGACGGTCGCCGTGAAGCAAGAGTTGAAAACTTCAGTATCCATGCTTAAACACGAGTCCACAATTCACAACTACCTATCCAAGCTTGATTGTGTTCCTACATTGAAATGGTTTGGGGCGGACAATGCTCACTTTTATATGGTGATGCCTATGCTCCATATGAATATAAGGGAGATGAAGTCAGGACACGGGATATACACACAAGAAGAGGCATTGAGTATAGGTGAAAAAATGTTAAACGTCGTTTGTGATATACACGAGATGCAGATTGTTCATAGCGATATAAAGCCCGATAATTTTATGTTCAATACCAATGGCGAACTCTTCATTATAGACTTTGGGTTTGCGCGCACGTTTTGTCCAGAAAAGCGTATGTTAAGTTCATCTATAGGGACCCAAAACTACATGAGCCGTGCTGTCCACAGTTCATGCGAGCCGCGATATACGGATGATATAGAATCAGTGCTTTATGTGATTCTCTATTTATGTTCAGCCAAACTTCCATGGGAATCACTTGCCAACTACGATATTCAATGCGAAAAAGAAACATTCTTCACAAAGAATACAAATAGCGAGTATAACCGGTTAGCAGAGATAATCACATATATCAATGGCATGCCGCAACAAGACAAACCAGATAGGTTATCTCTATTGTCATGCTGCAAATAATGGAAACCACCCGTATTCGCTTCAAAATGTTGGTGAACAGACATCGGCTATAAGATGAACGAATGAGTTTTCGCAAAAAAACGATATAAAGGTTTGACAACGAAGAAGTTTATAAACAATGGAGCATAGTGACAATGCAACATCTGGCAGCAAGAGATTCACCGGGAGAGTCAAGTGGTTCAACAACAAGTCTGGATATGGGTTTATCACCGCTACGGTGGGCGATATTACTGGCGCGGACATCTTTGTCCATTACTCCGCCATTAACGTAGCGCATCAATACAAGTATCTTGTGCAGGGAGAGTACGTGGAGTTCGCTCTAAATGAGATCTCTGACGGCAATCATCCTCACCAAGCAGGAAACGTCACTGGCATCAATAAGGGCCAGTTGATGTGTGAGACACGGCGCGAGATTCGTGTCATGCGCACAAAGGGCAAGGAGGATGAGGTAGATGATGAGGCACAACCGAAGAGAGCCGACGGTAAGGGTGGAAAGAGAGCTATCAAGGCAAAGGTGCGTGGGTCTGGTCCTCGCGAAGAGACCGACAGTGCGTCAGATGCCGTTCCTGCGACCGTTGTGGAGGATACCGGTGTGGAGCAAATCGCGTCTGCCAAGTAACTAAAATACATGTAGAATGTAATAATCGCTCATAGAGTATTACATTTTACGCTTTTGTCCAAATACATTCAGTCCTACAAGACCTGCAATTACAAACCAGAAGCTTACCTGAAGACACAAATATGTCCATACTGTTATCATAACAGCAGCGAATACTGATTCGCGTGGTATAGTAGCATAGTAGTCAAGTCGTCTGTGGTATATGAACACTCCAACAACGACCGAAATCAGCACAAGTTCATGTGACGTATTTCCTCTCAGTGTAATCACTGTCATATATTTACGCAAGAAAATACCACGTAACATATCCTTGGTTAATTTGATCTCGCGCCATCTTGAGCGAAACCTCCTCATTATACCCAGACGAACGATTCACATGGTATATGGCTTTAACACGACAAAGTCGCGCAATATATCCACCACACATAATAATACCAAGAATGACCGCAAGCCTGATCGGTTGTTTGTCGTTTACAATGCGTATTCTTGTGAAATGCTGTAAGAGGAAGATCGCGCCAATGTAAAGCACTACATGCACGACAATACTGGCTACCACATCTGTAGTTACTAATCGCCCATACTCGCTTCGCGGATCACTCGTCTCTCTGTATACTTTCTCCAACCAAAACATGGCGCAGTATAGTATATTACACGTACAAAAAAACATCCAGGGCGATGGGATAATATAAATTATCTTCAATCAATATATAACACTATGAAAAGGTATCATAGTGAACCTAATATTCGCACGATGGAGTCGGTCAAGGTCACCCCATTTCTCTCCAAGTTATCCAACCCTGAATGGCAGACGAGGCGACGAAATCAGTTGATAGAGGAGTATGCAGACCACGAAATAAAAGGCGCACTGGATGAGATACGTAAGCAACCCCCAGGTCAGGCCGCGCTAGAAGATAGACAGTTCAAAGATAAAATCAATAAAGCTTTACACAGTACAGGTACCAAACGAAAACGACCAGCAATGGGTGGGAGAAAGTCAAGAAAGATCAAGAGACGTAGACGAGGTCACACTATAACAAAGAGACGCGGGTGTAAAAAGAAATCTACACGATGTTATAGACATTCCAAACAAAATAGGAGATAATTGGGTATTCACAATATTATATATATATTAAAACGAGGCTTAAAGAAATTATCGATACAGATACACATTTGTTTCCCAAAAGTTTTTCTGGGGATCTGAAAATGGACATTTATTTTTGTCCATTTCTGAGTTCACAGAAAAACTTTTGGGCGAAAATATACGTTTTTTCGATGAGACCATAATGAATTTTTATCGTCTGGGACTGTTTTATAACTTTTCAATTTGTGACGATAACTTTTTTTGTGTAAAAATTCAATATTTAGCGTAAGAATCTCGGCATTTTTTTTGTTTCAAAATATTAAGGGAAAGTGAAACAATTTGAAACAAAAAAATGCCAAAAAATGCCGAAATTTTCACATGTGAAAAATGCAACTTTGTTTGCAGCAAGAAAAGTAACTACGATAAACACGTAATGACACGCAAACATAATTTGAAACAATTGAAACAAGAAAAAATGCCAAAAAATGCCTTACCATACTTCAAGTGCGATTTTTGCGACCAATCCTTCCAAAGTAGAACCTCCATGTGGAGGCACAAGAAAATGTGTGATCATGCCCCATTTGACGAGAATGATGATGAAGATGGTCGCATGGATGCTGCGGCGACTGCGGGAGAGACTAAATCGGGCGGAGGAAAGGTATTTAGCGAAATGAAAGACATGGTTTTCACCCTTGTCTCACAAAACAAGGACATGCAGGCGCTCATACATGACCAGAACAAGACCATCATTGAGTTAAGTAAAAATAACAGCAATGGTGGTAACAATATGAGTCATAGTCACAATCACACCAACAGCCATAACAAGACCTTTAACATGCAATTTTTCCTGAACGAGACGTGTAAAGATGCGATGAACATCACGGATTTTGTGAATTCGCTGAAACTAAGTTTAGGGGACTTGGAAAAGGTAGGTGAGCTGGGGTACGCAGAAGGTATCTCGCGAATGTTCGTGCGTGGTCTAAATGATTTAGAAGTGACAAAGAGACCCATACATTGTAGCGATTCGAAGCGCGAGGTTTTGCACATCAAGGACCAGGACAAATGGGAGAAGGATACAGCGAACCAGGATAAACTCAAGAAGGCCATCAAGGACTTGTCCAACAAGAACATCATGTTGCTGGATGACTGGCGCGACCAGAATCCAGGATGCACAGACTACGATAACCGCAAGAACTCGTTGTATTTGAAGATGATGGTAGAGTCCATGGGTCCCGCCGACGATATCACTGAACGCAAGGATTTTGGCAGGATTATTAAGACTATTGCGAACAACACTATTATCGATAAAGATTTGATGAAATCTTAAACAGCGCTTGGACGCGATCATACGCCGCGGTCTCTCTGCGTATAGCGTTCGAAAAATCAAAAATAATTGTGGGTACATTACAAGTCAATCTGTTACCCTATGAAAAGCGGAAGACGCAAAAACAGCGAAGATAATAGTATACGTGATAAATTATGCGACACAAAATTAAACAACGGCTCCAACAAGGACAAGGTAGTTAATAATATGAATCCCGACTGCTCGCAACCACAGTCACCGTGTCGTAAATGCGGTTGCGAGGACGACGACGCAAAGGAGAACAAACTAGGTGATAATGTTATTCGCAAGTGGACAAAGAATATAGTATCGTACGCCGATAGCATGGGTATTCCATCCTCTCTTTTGGGCTACTATTACCAGATTTACCATTATATTATCATATTTGGAGGAGGATTCGTGATACTGTTCAACACCAACCCGTACCACCTGCTTGTATTGCTGATCATCATTTCTCTGGACGCGTTCGCGAACGTCGTTGTTCACGACTGTCCGCTGACAGCATTAGAGAGAAAATATATGAACAGCTCGTTGGCTCACGATAGACGCGAACAGCTGTTTGGCGCGAATATATGCTATACTTGTAATCATGTATATGAATCACAAGTAGAACTGATAGTGAATATGTGGACGATGGTGGCGTGCAAAATCGTTGTGATATTGGCGAAGAGGAGCCTCACCCCGAGTCTTCTTGCGACAATGTAGCGGAAGACACGGATGCAGCCGGATCTGTGTAGAAATATGTGAGGTATGTGTTTGTCAGCAGAATAACAATGGATATGAAAATCAGCGTTGCGTAGGAGATACCGTCCATAAGAAGTTTGTTCATGGGGTTATTGTAGAGATATCTAAGGAAGAGAACGACGATGGTGCCAATAACAATGTTCCAGCCATAATGTCCTATATCTTCAATGTAGCCGTCGTCTCCGGAGTTCGCTTGGTTCTTTGTCTGGAATAATGCGTCGCATATGTCTGGTCCAATATTGGTGAAGATGTTTTCATGGTGCAGTTCGTGTGTTCTGTTCACATGAAACAAGCTATAATTAATGTTATGGACTGTGGTGTAGAATATATACAGTAATATGATCACCCACCTGTCTAGGACATCTCCAAGAAGCAGTTCATTTACTATTGGAAGGAAGAGACCGAACTGCATTTCAAGCAGTATCTGTATCCCGTGAGAAAGCCAGTTGTTTTGTTCGTGGTGGTAATGGTGAGATATAGTGATAAAATTTCGCACGTTATGGCTCTCCAAATGAACAAAATATACCAGGAACAACATCACAAAGAAGGTGGCGAGCGCTTTTGGAAAGTTGCCCTTTCCCACTATCCATAGGGATATGGCAAACAGGCACCATACTTTCAGATTTTTTGTCACACATGCCATTGTCTCCTTATACTGTTGAACATGACAAACTGTGTGGCTGCATACAGAGACCTTTCTCTCTGCGCAACACCATACACGATATGCTTTTTTTGCAAGCTTGCGGAGTTTCTTTATTCCGTTACCACTATGCTTTTTGTCTGCATGTCTTTCTGTGGGGGGTGATAGGACAGAATAGTCACTCTCGCCAGATTCTTTAGCATGTGAATCCTTATTCATGCGGTGGGTACTTATATCTTATGATGAAAAAATATTCTTTATAGTTACACACATACTTTCAAATGGAGAGGAGACAATCATGTAGCTTTTCCAAAATAGCTCACCATGTCTCTGTGGCCGGCCTTCGTGTTATTGGATATCCGGAGATATTCGTCAAAGAGAAGCGCCTTTACCTCCTTGTTTTTCAATTGATCAAGTTTGTCCGGGAACTTGTCCTGTGCACAGGTCTTCTCAAGTTTCTTGATTTCTTCACTGAATTTTTTTATCTTCATAAGTTTGTTCTGGGCTTTCCATATTTTCTCCAATACAAGCGCGAATATTTGACTAACGGGTTTCATGATTTGGTTGCTTATGTAGAAACTGTAGTCGATCTTGATATTGTTTTCTTTGATAAATGCAGGCGTTTCTATCCTGTTCCCCTGTAGCTTGCATGCCGTTTTCGTGTGGATATATACGAAAGGAATTCTGTCGCCGGCGGCAGGTTTGTTTCCAGGGTCTCGTTCGGCAATTCGGTCGGCCAGCACCTTGTGTGCTATTTGTTTGGGATTTTTGTAGCCTCCGCGCAACGACTTGGTAATGACCAATTTCTCCATGGGGTACTTCTCCTCTACAATGTTTTGCAACGATTCTTTGAGGAAGCCGATGGCCTTGTTGATATCCTTCTCCTTCATGAGAATATCAATAATACCGCCATACACGTCTTTCACGATAGGGGCATTGTCACGGCGCTTAAGAACAATCCCCATCTCCTTTCGTTTGCCTTTATCGGGGTCCATCTCGTACAACATACCCACATATCGCTTTTTAGACAGGAGACAGAAGGGCATGAACGTTTTCTCGTACTCAAGATCATGTGGTGGTTTGAGGAACATGGAGGCCAACTCACCCGCCTGTTGTGCCAGTTCAATCGTTATCTCCAGTGCTTGTTTTCCGCGAATGGGTTCGCCCTCCAGTGTTTCTAGATTGAATGTGAAGAACACTGAATCAGTGTCGCCATAGATGTATTCTGCACGACTTCGCACCTCACCGTAGTTTTTTGTGGGACACACTGTGTTTCCATAACACTCTTCAATGATCCGTTTGGCGTAGGTGAGCAGCTTCCTTCCCGTAGCGGTGGTGCTGGCGGCCACATCCTTTTCGTAGAAGGTGCTTGTTTTTGCCCCACATTGTCCATACAACGAATTGGCGGTGAGCTTGTATCCAAGCTGGCGCTTGTCCAAGACATTCTTCATGAACTCGTCCGTTTCTTGCGGGATGAGTTTGCGCGTGCTCTTGCGAGCTTTGAGTAGTTCTTCAAGAATGGAGGGCATGATGGCGCGCTTCCCGTCTGGAAACTGTGCGAAGCGACACGTCTTTCGTCCGCTAATTACCTTTTCTACTGCGGTGGATGATGCCTTTTGTCTGTATATATAGGTATCATATGTCACATCTACGTACTGGTATCCTGGCAGATTGTCGTATATGAATAGTCCATTGTCGTCCTTTTCGCCTGTTTCGCATACCAGATTGCCGGCTAGATCGTATTCTTTGGTCCATACCTTGGAATCATGCGACAGATTCTCACTCAACATGGACGATGGGTACAGAGACGCATAATCCACACACGCGACTGGATTGTCCAGGTACAAATCGCATTTGGGGTCCAGTACGATAGCGCCTTCGTACCCGTCGTCCCGACTACCCTTGTCCATCACGGGCATGAGCGTTCCCTTTTCGCGGCATTTTTTGGCGATGTAGCTGGTGAGCTTGATGCCCTGTCCTCGCATGACCAGGAAGTTCATGGGTACGCTGCAGATTTTGGCCATCTCTACATACCCCGTGATGATATCTACTTTGTTCATGAGGTAATGCACCAGGTTGCAATCCTGAATACAGTATTTCGCAATAACTGCGCGGTCATCGTCGCTGCCGCGCGTCATTTCAAATATATCTTTGGGTGTGACATCGTCCTTGGCCATACACCACCGCACCTTTTTGCTAAAATCGGGATCAATGTCGGCGCGTGCAATCTGGAAACATTTTTCTGAGCGATTCACACAAGCTACTTGGAATTTGGCACCTCCGTCGTAGTAGTCGGTGGTGTGACCAATCTCCTCAAAGTGGATGAAACTTCCTTCCAGGAGCCCAGTGAGGTTGGACGTGTATATGGTGGTGGTTCCCGTGTCATCGTCCTTCTCCAGTTTTTTGACGTAGTCGCCGATGAAATGACCGGCTACGTAGTCCAGTTTATACGAGACGAGATTCTCTTCGCGCCGAAAGAAGTTGTAGAGGTCCACTTGTAGTCGTCCGGTCATTTCAATGTAGTACAGATCGTGTTGGCCACTTGCAATCTGGATGCTACTTTCCTTGAGTTTGTACTTGCCCGTTGTCTCATCCACGTCACCGCAAATCTCGTCGGCGTTTCTGGACAATTTCAAGAACGTGTCTATGCATCCTGTTTCCGCTGCGCGATGGAACATGAACTGGTAATCAAAGCCGAATATGTTGTACCCGATGATAATATCAGGGTCTTCGCGCTGGATGAGTTGCTGCCATGCCACCAGCACTTCTCTTTCGGTACCATATGTCTCGATATCGGTATTTTCCATGGGTAGTTTGCTGCAACCGTTCAGGACAACGCAGTGGTTGTAATGGGGTTCTGTGTTTCCGTAGTTGAGGAACGTGGACCCGATAAATGTCACTTTGTCGCCCTCCAGCTTGGGGAAATGTTTGTTCAGCGAGTCGGTGAGTTCGGTGATTTTTCCCTCGCGGTCAAACGATTTGTCCAGGAGAACATCTACGATGGTGGCCCGTTTGTTCTTGTACCGCAGGGTCCTTTTCTTGTACGCTCCGTAGGTGGCGTCGTGATCGTTTGATTCGGCTTGGTACATGTTCTGGAAACTTTCCTCAATAGTGAGAACGTGTTCAAGTGTAGCTGAATCGCTATCTGGGTTTTCGGGGTCCTTGGGTTTCAGCACGAGTTCCGAAACGAGCCATGCGGCAACTTTTGCTTCAGCGGTCTTCCGGGTCATGTTCTTGATGGGAAACACGGAATCTACGCTGAACATTTCGTGGTGATACCCGAAAGCCGACATGACACAATTGGTGAGCACCTCGGTGTATGTATCTTGGGTAGTATCTGGTACAGTATGTTCAATGTGCTCCATGATGTTGCCGGCCAGCTTTTTGTAGGTTTTTATAGGCAGCGGAAAGTCGCCGTGGCTGCTGCTCGCCTCAATATCAAAGCTGCATATTTTGTAGGGTACGCGCCCCTCGTAGTCGTTGAGCGGGACAATATCTTTGTAGTGAACAGAGAACTCCATGTCGCATGTACTTTTTCTGCCGGGGTCCATGGGAGACACAATGTGTGTTCTCTTGTTGTCGGGTATGGAGATCCATCCGGAGGGACTGATTTCTTTGATGTGGAAGAAGCGGAGGAGAGGTGGGATATTGGCCTCGTAGAGTTCCATGTGGGATTTATTAAAGTAGTATCCGTTCTCAAGAAGCTTGCGGTCGCTGCGCCCGTCCTTTCCGGTGATGTATGGGCCGTACCACAACCCCTTGGCTTTGTTGAGCGCTGCCACGTTTTCAAACTCCAGGCGGACAAACTTGTGTTCCTTACCTCCGTCAAACCCGTACAGTTTTTTCTTCTTGATCAATTTGCAGTCCGTGATGCAGCCGTTGTAGTAGCCACCCATCTTTTCAGTAATGTGGTCCAGAAACCGTTCTTTGGTGCGAATGGTCCATTTATCGGTGACGCGCGCGTAGAAATAGGGCTTGAAGCCGTCAACAAGAATGCACGCCTTTTCCCCCTTTTCGTTGATACCGAACATCTGGATCAGGAAGGACGTTCTGTTTCTGTTCTGCTTGGGCGCGTCGTCGCTTCCGCTGCTACTGCTTTCGTCCGGTTGTTTTGCATGGACTGTGAAGTCAAATAGTTTGAATTTGTTGTCGCTCATTGTCAAGTAACGGCGTGGATTTGTAGTTAATGAATTGTATATATCTATCCGTGTCTTGTTTATGTGAGTTCACTTATTGTAGAAATCAGCCTATTCAATGTAGTTGGTCAGTCTAAACAAAAATGTGAAAAATGAAATAGCATAAAGTGACGGAGAGTATGTAGAGTAGCACCTTTTTGAAACCATAACTTGACACCAGAGCATGTTTGGAAAGTTTTCGCGTATGATGAGCCGTTTTATCCCAGGGTGTAATAACGTCAATAAGCCGATGGGGAGATGGCGTACAGAGACCGAACCCAGTAAATTACATGCACGCATTGACTGGGCAAATGAAGACCATTGCGGTGCTTGCGGGAACCCGTTCAAAGAGATGGAGAGGGAGAGGCAAAAGAAGTAGCACGAATGTAGCAAAGGTCGAGAATAAGGGCGATTAGCGTGGAACGATACGATACGATATTAGATAGTAATATTGTATAGTGTACATATACATACCTACACCCGAATATGTCGCACGACGACATTGCATTCCCTTTGCCTCGTAAAACCGGATACACCATATACACAAAAACCAAATGTAAATATTGTGATAACGTAAAACTTCTTTTACGCGAAGAGTCCCCCGCTCTCGTGCATTGCGACCCGTTTCTGGAAGACGAAGATACGCGATGCGCATTTCTTGAATTCATGGATAAATACACCAACGAGACAGCGCACCGGACGTTTCCGTTTGTGTTTTTCAACAGTATTTTTGTAGGTGGGTACGACAAAACAGAAGAATATTATGCAAGGACCCAGCTAATGTCTGTTGTATTCGCCAACGACGATTTTTAACCATTTATGCGTCTACAAAATAGTAAACCTGGATTCATTTTGTAAATCTATCATACAATGTTTGGCAGAATACTAATTACGATATATTGTGGTTACGAGTTAAATATAGTAAAGTTCGTTAGGGTTGTGTGACGGCGAACATTCCAGAGAAACGTGTTGCACCATCACAATCTTCTCCTTGGCCATCTTTTCTTTTATGAATGATGCAATATGTTTGGCATACTCGGCTGACGATATGGGTGTCTCGTTAGGGACGTGCAGCGCCATCCAATGTTTCTTTTTCATGGCAATGATGCCATGGAAACACATACTATTGTCTGGGTGTCTCTTCTCTTTATCGTACATAAACACTACTGCGTCCTTGTCTTGATTTGATGCACATGTTACTTGCTGGTAGAATGCGTCGTCGCATGCACATAGACGTCCTACTTGCTTTATGATCATATCGTTGTCGGGAATGTCTGACATGGAGAGTACCTGTTGCACAGAGTTGAGTTCGCTTGCATACTTATATTTGGAAAATGCGTTATCCGGAAGAAAGAACGTTTGACTCTTGTTTTTGATCCAGGTGGTTGTATATTTCTCGTATCCATGCGATACAAAGAGCTCACGGGTTCGTTTGTAGCTGTCTGCATACACGACAAAAGGCGTTATATTGTGCGGTCCACAATACTCTAAAGCTGTATCAATACACCTCTTGTATCTGTCAATCCTCGGGAGTGAATCACGAGATAGGTTGTATTTTCCGTCAATGATATGCTCGGGCGACGATATTGGAAGCAGTTTTGCGGTGAGAATAAGGTGGACAGACATCGTTGCTCTCCTCTACTGTGCAGTGATAGTAATACTGATACTGATATACAAGAATGTAAACTGTACAAAGCAACGAATGGGGGTATGTGCGTTCTTGCCCGATCTGTCTGCCTGAATGTGCTATTGTCAAAAATGTTACGAAAAAACTGACGGTTTTATGATTTTTTTGAATAGGGTGGTATATAGCTTACCTCCTGGTTAAGCTAATTGTCTGGACGAACACGGGCATTTTTACTGCTGACAGCAAGATATAGTACCATGCAACCAATCACCCCCAGAAAGCAGAATCCCACAACTAAATCGGCCATTATAATAGTAGCGTGTGATACCTTCACAGATATCATATATGATTTCATTTTTATTCATGGCAGCCTTCCGTCGAATCACCGTGCAGCTTATTTAGAAAAACCGGTGTCATCGCTCTATGACGACAAACTCTGTCAATCTTCTGGCCTACTTCCTGGGATTAAGAAGTAGAAGTACCTATTTGGCGCTCCGTTTTTTATCTTGGCGTATAGTATAACAATGGTTTACATGAGCGGAGGAAAAGCTGCGCGAAATGCTGCAAGCATAACTAACAGAGCCAACTGTGGTGGCAACAAAAAGGGAGGTCTTATGGGATACATTGGAGGAGCTGGCATTGGTGGTATCAGTCAGCGCCGAAGCCGTCGTTTCTGCGGAACCAACAGCTGCAACAACAGGGACATAAATACCCTATTTGGGTTGAAGTGTGTTGGTAACTTCAGCAACCCTTCGCAGGTGAAGGCGAAGATGGCCCGGCGTGGTATGTTCTAATTGCACCCGCGATTAGAAAGACTCTATTTACACGATCGTGACTTGATAACTTATTTAGATAAGTTATTAAAGATAGACGCAAATAGAAAGTATTGAATGTTTGTATTGAAAATAGATGTGCGCGAGCGAGATTTAATACAAAAGGTGAAGGATATTCCTCAAGGCGAAGACGCCAAGTTTCGCGTGATCACGGAAAGTTTAGACGTAGGCGACATGTTGATTGAGAACGAAGAGACGAAGGAGACGATTCTTATTATAGAGAGAAAGAAAGTAGGTGACCTAGCAAGCAGTATCAAAGATGGTAGATACAAGGAGCAGTCGTTCCGGTTGAATGGGCATCCTCTCCATAACCACAATATTATGTATCTGATAGAAGGTACCATGAGGGATGGGCGCATGGACCGCAACACATTGTTTTCGTCTGTGTTTTCTCTTAGTTATGTCCAGGGATTCTCTACTTGGCGCACCAACAGCTTGGATGAGACTGCGGCGTTTTTGATGAACACTGTTAAGTACGTTAGTAAATGTAAACGACAGCCGTTCTATACAAATAATCTACCCATACCAAGTTCTTCCGGTGAAGAGGGTGAGCTGGGCGAGACTGAAAACCAACATCCTGTAGCAACACCTGATTACGTGAGCGTGATAAAGATGAGTAAGAAAGAGAACATTACTCCGCAAAACATAAGCGAGATAATGTTGTGTCAAATACCAGGGATCAGCGTTGCTACGTGCCGCGCCATTCTCGGGAAGTTCAAATGTTTAGTGGATTTGATTGCTGAATTGCAAGAACATGGTGCAGCTTGTTTGTGTGATGTCACTATTGACATGGATAACGGGAAGAGGCGCAAGATAGGCAAGCCTGCAGTTGCCAATTTGATGCGGTTTTTGATTGACGACGCATAGCATAGCGACTATCAAATTAGTAGGTATACACCTCGTTCTCCTTGTAATGGCCTCCTTGCACGAGGGACGAAGTGTGTGATTTCCCTCCCCAGTTAGGATCCATTGGATTAGGGCTTCGCTTTGTCGCCTCTTGTTTAACATCTAATTCGTCAAGTGGTGTATGTACGCCCTGATAAAAAGACGACGGGTCGTGAGCAGGGTATCCCCCCCTATTGAATGGCGGATCGTCATATGTAGCGTCTAACAGGTTCATCCGTTCAAGATTGGAGTATCTATCAACAGGGTTTATTGCAAGCGATGCTGGGTCTACGTTAGGTAGCTCTCCAGGCAACATAGCGCCCGTTACTTTGGACGACCCGGTATCGCCTATTTTACTTGACGAATCTGTACTAAATTTGGTTGTTTTAGCGTCCAATGTTGCGTTAGTAGGGGGAAGGCCTCCCTGTGGCTCGGTAACACATGGTCTCACTTTGCAAGTCACCTTACCCGATGCATCCTCTACTTCTTGCAAATAAAGAACAGGGCACGAGATTCCTTGCGATTTTTGCCATTCCAGGAACTCCACATACTCTTCCAGGTTATTGAATGCTATTGGATTGACGCCTGGTACTTCGGCTAAACGTGAGTTATATAGAAATAACCTGGAACCTCTCTGCACGAGCGTGTCGGGGCATCTGGGCGATGACATATCTTCCATACCTTCTTTCTTGACGGTACAGATGAAAAAATAGAGAGCGGCTATTATGCAAACCAAGATAAAGATTGTTTTTACTGTCATAATGCTGTATATACTATAGTACCAAAAGATTTGCGGAGGATGCCGAAAATAGCGATATTTTCTCGGTAGATTATATAGAAGATGCCGGTGTATCACGTGAATAGCGAATCGTCGCCCACTGCAATGGAACAGGCTAATTCGTTTTTAGAAACGGACAAACCATCGTTTGTTCTGTTCCACATGAACGGGTGCGGACCATGTTCGCAGACGTTACCTGAATGGAAACGTCTGGAGAATGATTACAGTGACAATGAACTGGTGGGAATTATTGACGTGGAAATGTCTAAACTAAACGACGTGCACAATGAAAAACTGAAGGACGGTGTAGTGGGCTTTCCTACGATGCGATATGTGAGAAACGGTGTTTGCGAGAACTACGAAGACTGTACCGGTATTACACCAGATCGTAGTTATGGCTCGTTCAAGGAATGGATTGCTATGAAGGAGAAGAGCAAGGCAAAGTTACAAAAACGTCTAGGTCTGGGTATAGACATGCTTGGTGGAAAAAAACGACGCAGAAGCAGGAAATCGCGTACAACACGTCGCAAGAAGAGAACGCGAAAACGGGGGATTACCGTGCGCCGCTCGAGGCGCGGGGCAGGCGGTAGAAAGAGCAGAAAATCCCGCGTGTCGCGAATCCGCCGCTCCAGGACTGCCCGACGAGGCCGAATGTCGCGACGACGTGCTCGTGGAGGTTCAGTCAATGTCAAGAAGGAGATTGGTGAGGTGGCCAGCGTTGCTGTGGATGGCCTCGCCGATACTGCCGGTGTGGCATTGGTCGCCGCGTAATAGTATGAATACTCGCACTATTTACCGTGAGTCGGGTAGCGAGGGTATGATAACACAATCCTTGTAGTACCCATGCATTACACCCTCTGCTGTTCCCACGAAGTAGTGGGTGTTGTCACCCGATATGTTGAATATGGGCCGACCTGTATGGTAGTACATATGAATGAGTTTATTGCGCTTTGAGAGTTGTATTGCCTTTGCGGGCGACATATGTTTCGTTTCGGTATATCTTCTTAACATGTAATGTGGTGTGGTGACCGTTCTACGTGATGCGCGCACACTTGTGTTTTCTATAGCATCTAATGTTATGTCGGTGAGGGAAGTGTCCTCTGTGTGGTGCGTGGTGACCATTTACTATACCCTACGATAATTTTATACATCGATGAACTAACAATAAAGGCATGTGCCGGAAGATAATGTAAGCAACTATGAATATGATGTTATGAATATGATGTTATGAATATGATGTTATGAATATGATGTATGGTAACACATTGTTAAACGGGTTTAAAGGATCGGTACCATGTACTGTATAGTAAATAAATTTGCAAGACAGAATGACCGAGTTTAACAGAATGGTGATGCATGACGACGATATTACAAAGAGCGACGAGGGGCTTGTGTTTAATCCGTACAACCCTCAAAATATTGAGATTACATTGGATGGTGTTCAATCTATTCTCAAGAGATATGGTGTCCCCCCTACAGTGGTGAACATGGACCTTTACAAGCGAGCGTTCGTGCATCGGTCGTACGTGAAGCGCCCTGCGCTGGAAAACGAAGAACAAAACATCACGATTGTTCCTCGTCCAGACGACTGTATGCCTCTGCGCACAAAGTCCAACGAACGCTTGGAGTTCCTGGGTGACGGGTTACTGGAATTGGTGACCAAATACTATTTGTACCGACGCTTTCCCAAGGAGAACGAGGGGTTTATGACCGAAAAAAAGATTGCGATTGTGAAGAACGAGGCGATTGGTAAGATTGCCTACGAGATGGGCATTCACAAGTGGCTCATCCTGTCTAAGCACGCCGAAGAGAAGAAGATCCGCACCAACCTGAAGAAGCTCGGGTGTTTGTTTGAGTCGTTTTTGGGAGCTCTCTTCTTGGACTTCAATAAACGTACTGTCAAGGACGACGACGGATGGTTCCAAGAAATGTTTGTCACTGGTCCCGGATTCCAGATGGTACAGAAGTTCATTGAGAACATTTTTGAAAAGCACATTAATTGGATGGAGCTTATCCAGAACGACGACAACTATAAAAATATCTTGCAGGTGAAGATCCAGAAAGAGTTCAAGGTGACCCCCCATTATTTAGAAATAGAACATGACGTGGATAATGGGTATCGCATGGGTGTGTATTTGTGTATTGGGCAGCCGATTCACAGTGTCCAGCACTCCTTGGCGAGAGCGTTGCATATAAACAACATGTTGACATTCTCCAATATACAAGAACATATAGAACAAAACGGGGGAAAAGTGTTTTTGTTTTTAGGGGAGGGTACGCATAAAATCAAACGCAAGGCGGAACAAGACGCATGCATGATGGCCTTGAATACGTTGGACAAATATGCGTCGTAAGCGTGTTACACCGATTAAAAGGAAAAATGGGATAAACGCAGTTATGGGTGTCTATTTCGTGCAGCAATATGCTTTTTATATGCATCAAGTATATAAGAAGTCTTATGAATACTTTAGTTGAGAAATTGTCGGTGAAACCCTTGCTTACACCCTTCCAGCCAGTTGAGATTAACATTCCAGTTATGAAGGAAGGTGCTGTACTAACAGGTATTGTTGTTACAGATAGAAGAGACGATACCGCAGACGACCAGTTTAACGAGTTCAACGAACGTCTGGAGAGATCTGTCATGACCAAGGTCAAGTCCAAACACCCTCTTGTAGAGGAGGAGCTGGAAAACATAGGGGAACGAGAATTGGCAGTGAATCGCCCAAAGAAAACGAGACGAAAGGCCAATGATCGCATTGTTATTCGCGATGAAGAGGACGCAGTTGTCTCTTTTGACGGTGAAAAGAGGGTGCAAAAAGCTGCAGACAAGGGGGACCGGCGCACTAAAAAGACAAAGAAGGGCGTCGCTGAAATTGGTGTGGAGGAATGGGTCGATATATCCGGCGAGAAAATCACCCGACGCATGCCGCGAAAGGAGGCGCCAGTGAAGATCCGTCTCTCCAGTTATTACATGAACAACCGCAAGATCTTTGTGAACTTCATCAACCGGTTTTTTCATCAGTACAAGGACGAATTAGAGAGCGCGGAGAAGTTGATCACTTGCGACTCGCTGAAGTCTACCGAGAGTTTTTCTCTCCTTACCCACCAGAAAATTGTACGCGACTACTTGAATTCGTATACGCCCTATCGCGGATTGCTGATGTACCATAAACTGGGGAGCGGTAAAACATGCACAAGTATCGCTATTGCGGAGGGAATGAAGAACCGGTCCAAGGTGATTGTGATGACACCCAAATCTCTGCGCGATAACTACATAGACGAGCTGAAAAAATGCGGCGATTTCATGTACAAGAAAAAACAGTATTGGGAGTGGGTATCTGAGCCGAGCTATTTTGAGACACTGTCTTCGGCCCTGCATCTTCCGCTTGAATATATTGAGCGCAAGAAGGGAGCATGGCTCATGGACGTTAGCAAGGATCCCAACACGCTGAACACTACCGAAATGAAGAGTTTGGATGACCAGATTAACGAGATGATATTTTCCAAGTACATGTTCTTGGCCTACAACGGGCTGCGCCCCAACAGACTGAAGGAGCTGACCGACAACTACGAGAAGAACCTGTTTGACAATAGCGTGGTCATTATAGACGAGGCGCACAACTTTATCAGTCGCATCGTGAACAAGATATCCAAGGAGCGACCGATCGCCGAGAACGATCGCGGAGAGAAGGAGAAGATGCCTCGCGCCCTCTCGCTCAAGCTGTACGAGTATTTGATGACTGCCAAAAATGTGCGCATCGTGATGTTGACGGGCACACCCATCATCAATTACCCCAACGAACTGGGCATCATGTTCAATATCTTGCGCGGATACATCAAGACATGGGAGATTCCCGTGACGTCGAAAACAACGCGAAAACTGACCACCGAAACCCTGCGCAAAGACCTGATGGGCGAGAAGGTCTTGGACTACCTCGAGTACTCGCCTTCCAGCAAGAAATTGATGGTGACCCGCAACCCTCTTGGGTTTAAGAACAAGATCAAGGAACGAAGCGGGTATCATGGCATGTCTAACCAGAAACGCGATGCAAAGGGAGATGCAGAATTTGACGATGCGTACGTGAGCGACGAGGCGTTTGAGGCCAAATTGTTGTCCATGCTGGAGAATTTAGGACTGGAAGTGAATGCGCGTAATGTGCGCATCCACAACTACAAGGCGCTTCCAGACAAGCTGGACGATTTCGTTACGCGATTCATCGACCCCAATACCAAAGGACTGAAAGACGCCGGACTATTCAAGAAGCGGATCATCGGTCTTGCGTCTTATTACAGCAGTCCACAGGAAGCGCTCATGCCGCGGTATGAAAAGACGCCGGAGTATTATCATGTGGTGAAGATTCCCATGAGCAATTACCAGTTCAAGGTGTATGAGGAGGCTCGTGCAAAAGAGCGAAAGTCGGAGAAGTCCACCAAGCAGAAGAAGGGTGGATTTGACAAGGACGGTATTTACAAGGAGCCTACCTCCACCTACCGTATCTTTTCGCGTCTCTTCTGTAATTTCGTGATGCCTCCTGAGATCGGGAGACCTATGCCAGGCAAAGCTAAAAAGGCGGTGGACACGGGAGACGAAAAGGAGGAAGACAGACTGGAAGAGGTCTTGAAAAAGGCGCGAGAGAAAGAGCACGACGTAGATTTGAACAACGAGAAGGAGGGAGAAGTGGAGGGCGACGAGGCTCTTGGTGCGGCGGCTGACACTTCTTACAATGATAGAATCCAGAAGGCGATTGTGGATTTGAAGACAGACGCGGGCGAGTACCTCACCAAGGACGGGTTGGAGAAATATAGCCCCAAATATTTGTCTATCTTGGAGAACATTCAGGATCCAGATTATCCGGGGCTGCATTTGGTGTATAGCCAGTTCCGTACCTTGGAGGGCATTCAGGTTCTCTCTATGGTGTTGGAGCAGAACGGATTTGTGCAGTTTAAATTGAAGCGTGTCTCTTCCGATGGGTGGGAGTTGGACATTCCCGAAGAGGATATGGGTAAGCCGACTTACGCGCTTTATACCGGCACAGAGAGCGACGAGGAAAAGAAGCTCATCTTGAAGATATACAATGGCTATTGGGACGATATACCAGTGAACATCGCAAACCAGCTGCGCGGCGTGGCCAACAACAACAACATGGGCGAGGTCATCAAGGTGTTTATGATCAGTTCGTCTGGTGCTGAGGGCATCAACCTGCGTAATACGCGATATGTCCATGTCACAGAACCTTATTGGCACCCCGTTCGTTTGGAACAAGTGATTGGGCGTGCAAGGCGTATTTGCAGTCACAAGGAGTTGGACGAGGATCTGCAAACGGTGGATGTGTTTGTGTATTTGATGACGTTTACGCAGGAACAGATGGACAGCGACGAGAACAGAGAACTGAAGCGCAAAGATGTGGGGAAGCGCGACCCTACGCGTCCTCTCACCAGCGACGAGGCGCTGTATGAGATTGCCAGTATCAAGGAGGAGATCAACTCGCAGCTGACGGTGGCGATCAAGGAGGCGGCGGTTGATTGTGCATTTTACGCTGGGACGTCCAAGGAAGGCATTCAGTGCATGAGTTTCGGGGATCCCGACGCAACTTCTTTTGCCTACCAGCCGAACATAGACAAGGACGAGGACGACGTAATGAGTACGGTAAACAAAAAGAAGGTTGAATGGACAGCCATCCCCGTTACAGTGTATGGAGTGACATATGCCGCGAGAAAAGTAAAAGAGAACCTGTACAAGTTGTACGACGCGGAAAGTTATAGGCGCGTGGAGAAGGATGGAAAGGGAGAGCCGATACTCGTGGGAACGCTTGAAATTCGTCCTGACGGAACCAAAATATTTAACCAGGTGATGTGATTGTCGTGTATTTGACGCATAATTGTCATATGATGTAGTATGACAAGTACAATATAGCAATGTGTTCAATTGATTCGTGTGAAATATTATCTACCAGTCCACACTTTTATAAGGGGTACATGAGACAACGAACCAATGTTCTTGAACCTTGTACCCCATCCAAATTTGTATTTCCCAAGATATTTGTGTAGATCTCCCATGAGGGATGAATCCGTTCCGCATTTGTACAATATACATGCTATTATACGTTCAAATGTACAACGGCTGGGTCTGTCAGTTACTATATCCAGAAATTTAGAAAGGTCGTATTGTTTGTTTGATGCAACAAGATGGTCGTGTGTGATCGTAGTCATGCCACCAAAACACCCACGCCATTTCTTGCTCAAGTATAAGTCAACGAGCGACTTATCCTGAAACACATGTAACATATTCAGCTCTTTGTCTGAATCATTTCCCCGGTTTGCATTGAAGTGCCAGTGAAACTTGGATTTAGAAGTTTCAAACTTGATGTGACTGTTGAGAAAGACAGAATCGTGTAGTATGACTGCCACATCAAAGAGTTTGTTGTGTAGATAGTAGTAGTACGGGAGCAATTCTCCGCGCCCAGGGTACTCGCTTTGTATCACGGTGGTGTTGTGTGTCTCCTTTTCCGTTAATGACTGAGGATTGCTGTTATCATCTATGATAAGTATCTTGTTTTCAGGATAGTATTTCCGGACGCAGTCGTAGCAGTGTTTCCAATAGGCATCTGTTGTCTTGTTCTTAACGTGACGTAGAATAATGAACCCCGTGGTACTACGCGTATGTGGCGATTCCATGCTATACTGATATAGCATGAAAAAATATTCATATATATACGGTATTGATAGATCTACATTCAAGATTTCCATTGAACTTCATGATGGACAATTTCAGCATATATCGTTGGGACGAGGTATCCACAATGCTCCTGTTGGCGTACGCGCCATAGTTCATGCGATAGTCGTCGGGTTCAATCATTGGATAATTCATACCTTCGCTACGTCTGCTGCATTACACTATGCAGACTCCTCCGCAACGGTTGTTTCTGTATCAGGCTCGGCAACGACAACGTTGTCCTGATCCAGAGCAGCGCTTGTTGCATCCACAGAGACATCATTATTATGCGAATCAAGTTGTGACTCTGTGTCAGGAACGTCTATGTCACTGACCTTATTGTCTATGTCTGTCTCTGTGACGGCAACTGCCTCTGTGGGTACGATTTTCTCGGACGTGGTAGTCTCTTTGACCGACGTTTGAGGTTTAGGCACCACCATGTCTATCAGTTTTTGATTGTTGTCCAAGACCATTCCCTGTAACTTATAGATAGTATTCTTCAAATCGGTCATCTCGGTTTCCATGGAGACAATCTTCTTTTCCACCAATTGCATGCGTTCGTCGTGCTCCTCCAGTATCTTGAAGTGCTCATCTAGTTCATCGCGCGATTCATTTCCACCTGCCCCAGATTTCTCTACATCTTCAATGCGACTAATTAAAGACCTCAATACAGCATTCCCGCCGCTCGGGACACCACCACTGTCACCTGTATCCTCCGCAGAATCTAATTTTAGTCCAGATGCAATACCACCAACATCAACCTTGTCGACTATTTCTTCCACGCGACCTAGTCGTAGTGTGATAAGGCCAATGGCATCAGATACGCGCATACGACGACGCTGTTGTGTGTCAGCATTGTTTTGGTTGACACTGCTTTGCCCAGAGTTCATTTTGGAGCCCGCGCCGTATTGTTGATTTGTGTTCCTTAATTGGCTCTGTTTTAAAGTTGTAGCGTCGCCTGCACGCCTTGCGCGCGCAGCTGCAACCGCTCTTGAACTGCTCATTTGTATAACTTATCCGTTGTTTTTAAGTTTATGTTTATAACGAACCTAATTCTCCACGACGATACTGTGTTCGCGCCTCTTTTCCGTCTTCATCAATCTGGGTGTTTTTGTCTTTATATTTAATTTCTTCCTATACATCATATGGAGAGTTTAGACAATAGCAAGAACTTGACAGGTTTCTTCAAACATCTATTTAAATTTGACGATAACACAAAGACACAGGTGATGAATATTGTGCAATACGCGCTGGTGGCGTTTGTACCTGTTGTTGTGGTGAACAAGACGATGCAAAAATATGTGCCCGAGGCCGACGAGGAAAAGGGGAACGTGGAAATATTACTAGAAGTTGTTCTTCAGGTGACACTCATGTTTTTAGGCATGTTTTTTATCCATCGTATCGTTGAATACGTTCCCACAGTGAGCGGCGCCGTATACCCCGAGTTTAGCATTATCTATATTATCCTCGGAATTCTCATGATTACGTTAAGTCTCCAGACCAAACTGGGCGAGAAGACCAATATTTTAGCAACTCGTGCGACCGATTTCTGGAACGGTACTGACAGTTTCGCGAAAAAGCCTGTCAAGAAGGGTGCAAAGACACAACAAGGGCAGCAGATGCAGCAGGGTCAGCAGATGCAGCAAGGTGGTGGTATGCAGCAACAACAGATGATGACACCGGAGCAAGGGGCTATTCAACAGTCTATAGGTGGCGTCACTGAAGGGTTTGCTACCGATATTTCTGCACTCCCCAATATCCCTGATTACTCCAATATGTACCAGAACACAACCACGCCCATCATTGGTTCCGTTCCTGGAGGAGACATGGGACCTGTTGCTGCGAATGAGATTGGTGGTGGATTTGGTAGCTCTTTATTTTAGGTATTGGTAGTATGATGCCTAATACGACACATGCTTTGCTATATACATTTATTATGATAAACGTATATAGATATATCCTCAGGCTAGTGTAAGGCCATCGGCGCGCAGTGTATGGACGTAGATAAATTACTGAAAGCACTGGACAAAGAAGAAAACGAGGAATTAATAGACACGACAAGTGAGAAGATAGCGGAGGAGCGGAACGCAGTAATCCGTGACCTTGAACTGGACAAGGAAACCGAGGGAAAAATCATGTCCCGATTAAACGACTATAAATATGTGGACTCCATAGACATGCTACATACTGGCGCGTATATAAGATGGATTGATCTAAAGGACCCGGAGAACATTGCTCTGCGTAATGGTGCACTATTATGCGAAGTCAAGTTCACAGACGCGGGAACCGTTGTCGTGTGTAAAAATTTCTACCACAGACATTTCCAGGTACTCTTTGACGAATGTCTGGTTTTTCAGCGACTCAGTGATCAAGAAAGAGTACTGTTGAGTGCGATTGATTATCTGTCTAAGTAAGAACATGGAATCGTTCGCTGACAACACGGACAAAGTCACATGTATTGTTGTGGGTGGTTAAATAGATACTCTCGTCATGTGCGCCATGCTCATAAAAAAGACCGGGCACAACATACATGTGTAGGTTTTCTTGCTCAAATAGTATGGTATTGAAGTACAGCACGTCGCAAGCGGAACTCCTATGCAGATGTCCAAACTCCATGGACAAATCTATATTGTCAACAAGGTGTTTGTTGAGTATATAGTTTCCGGTATTTAAAAAAACGCTATAGGGTTTCTGCGATGCGTGGTCGCGCATGTTTGCGTCATGGTCTTTTATTTGGTTCATTGCACCTTTCCTGAAGACTTGTCCGGACAGGTGTCTATAGTCAAATTTGGGTCGGGCAAAGGAAGGCGCGAGAATCGCATTGGTTGCGTTTTCAAGACCGCGGTCCTTCATAAATTCTTTTGCACAGAGGAAGTACTCCTTGTCTGCGAAATTGTCTGGGTCAATCAATGCAATCCATTTGTTCTTGGCCAGCCTGCAACACTTGTATTTGTTGAGAAACGGTCCATATGTGGTTGGGTTGACATGCAGTTTTAATTTACTACATCCGCCATACTTGTTCCTTATCTTCTCCACGTCTTCTCCGGTTTCATCGGTTATCACGATCTCGTCAATGAGCTCGTTGTCTATATATTTCGGTAAATAAGTAGATAAGAAATTATCATAACGGTTCATCGTAGGAATACACAGAGAAAACATGGTATGTAAATAGGCGTATAATACAAATAATGCGACTATTTTTATGCTGTAATACCGCACACAAAAATATTCTAACTGTATCAGTATTTGCCTCTTCGTTTTTTGACCGTTCGTGATCGGGCTTTACGTGTCTTTGAAATAGTGACGCGTCGTGTTGATTTTTTGCATTTAAACGGACCACGAGTAAGCCCTTTTTTGTTAAATATGGACCTGGTGCATAGACCTATGGCTCTAGATTCGTTTTCTCCGCCAATACGCTTGATACAGCGACACAGTTTTGTTGCTAATATATCTTCCGCCTTTCTTTTCAGCGTTTTGTTGTTTTTAGGAGGTGTAATTTTGTAGTAACGAAGTATCTTTAAGTAATCTGTCTGTGTCATAATGGTCATTGTAATAATTCAGACGAAGTCTATTACTATCTTATTATACAACTATATTATTATCTGGATCATCGTTGATCATAGTGCGTAGTGTGCAATGCATAGTCAGCAACTTTAAATACTTGTATACTATAGTAATAATAAACACATGCGGGGATCATGTGATGGTCCTAAGGTGGTCGTTTTTGATTTTGACGAAACACTTGGATCTTTTCAAGAACTCAGTGTATTTTACAACATTCTCTGCAACTACTTGCGTCCAAATGCAGTCACGCGACAAGCTATATTGTTCGCACTCCTTGATGCGTGTCCAGAGTATCTGCGTCCAGATATTATCTCTATACTGACATACTTGAAAGAGAAACATCAATGCGGCGACTGTTATAAAGTACTGATTTATACAAATAATCAGGGACCGACAGTGTGGTGTGAGATGATCAAAAATTATCTCCATGGGAAACTGAATTATGTGTTGATTGACAGGATAGTTGGCGCATTCAAGGTGAACGGTCGTGTCGTGGAGGTACGGAGGACGAGCACCGAGAAGAAGACGAGCGATCTCCTTCACTGTGCGATGCTACCTAAAAACACGCGTATTTGCTTTGTTGACGACCATCATTATGAAAAAATGAACAATGTCTATTACATTAAGGTACATCCATATGTTCATAATCTTACGTTCCATGTGCTTATGACGAGATTTTTGGGAACAACCATCTCAAAAAAAATGGGGGTGCGTCAAAATCGGTTCGTTTCCTATTTCAATAAACATATCCATGAGTATCAATATCGTTTTCGTGAAAAAGACGAGGAAGAATATGAACTGGACGGCATTATATCCAAACGCCTTTTTGAGTTACTGAACGAATTTTTTCGGCCAGTGTAACAATATGCAGTAAGCATAATTACAGTTTGTATAATATGTCGGCAAATGTAGTCACATAATCAATGTCAAGTTGTGTGTTATTAGATTTTACTCTAATATGACAATATTTATTATCTATTATACTGTTAATTAATGTTGTTTTATCAAGTATTTCATTAGCATTTGTGAGGTCGTACCGACCAATATTACTTTTTTTATGATTAATTAATAATCTACCTATAGAAGCATCGTCACTTCTCTTCTTATCTAATGATGAACGATTATTTATTATATAATCTATATTATCTTTTGACAGCCATATTCCTGCACCCGAAATAAAAGGGATACGTCTATGAAATCCACGTTTATGCTCTACATTTATACCGGCATATATATTTGTGCTTTCTAATTCGTTACTAATCCGTATGACGTTATCTAGAATAAAAAATGAACTTAGGTTTGTTCTAATAATATGTTTATAGCTATATGTTGTATTTATTGTACTGAATGCTTCTATCGTCTTATTTAAGACACCAGGTACAAGGCCGTCACGCACATTTAATATTAATTTGTCATCGTCTGCTATTTCTAACCCATCTGTATTAACATCGTTACCAAATAGTAAAAAAATTTTTATATTATCGTGGTGCAGTTTGGTATATTTTATCATTTTTGACCAATAATTATTTATCAAACTGTCATATCTATCTCCTCTTGATGCGATCACTAACATGATAATGTCTGTTTTTTTCATTATAGAATTATTACTACTCACGACAATATCTAGGTGTTCCTCCTCTTTTACTATATCAGCATCCTCACCGTTATTCGTTGGAGTGTCGTTGTCAAGAAGCGTTTGAATCATTGCTTCTATTTGCGTCGTCCTGGTTTCCATCCGTTCCATCTTAGTCTCCAACATGCCAAGTATCTCCTTGTACCTATCCTGCGCATCATATGGTTCAGTTGTATTGGTTCCCGTATGTTTGGTGTGGCCTTCAACCATAGTCTGTGCAGAAGCAGTGGAAGTGTTATTATCTGCTACAGGTTTCTGTTTTAGTTTGGAAAAAAGAGAGACCGGACGGTCTTCTCTGGATGTATTATGTGACGGCTGTGTATCTTCCCATTGAACGTGTTTCTCCGTCGCTACTGCATGTGGGGTATGCAAAACCTCTGCTCTGTGCTGTAGAGGCAGCTCTTCGCTGCCAATTTTAATAGTCCTCATAACCTGCTCCTTTTCCACAGCTCGCTCGGTAGCAATAGATGAATCCTTTGACTTCACCCACTGCTCTGCCTTTTTCGTTCGTGGTTGATTCTTTTCTATGTAACTCATGTCCAGGTTTCTCTCTTCAATAGTACGTCGTATAATCTCGTCCACTTTTTCAATAGGACCGTCTTCCACGATATCCGAGAAATTGGGCGGGTCGGGAATATTCAGTTTCATAGCGCCTTCAAAATCTGCCTGCTTTTTCTGGAACTCTTCGTCAAACGCTTCTCGCTTGTTTGTCTGGATCTGGTCATGCGTATATAACTCTTCCATACTACCATTTATTGTATCCCCTCCCGAGGAAGATGATGTGTCGGCGAGACTGGTCAGCATATACGATATAAACGCTTTGTTCATTTCCATCAAATCATTGTACGATCTGTTATGCTGTGCATAAAATCTCGGCAACTGTTGTGCAAAAGTTGTTTGGGTGCGAATATCTTGCTGAACATTTTCGTTGTCTGTGATCACTTCCCACAACACGTCGGCGTTTTCTTTCTTGAGGAATTCGTCCATTATAGACACAAATACTAATAATCAGTATATTGGTATTTGTTTAATTAGTTTACACACATTTGAAGATACCACGAAACATCTCAATTACGTCATAATATCACTGTCGTTAAAATACACCTTGCGGAACTTTTCAATGTACTCATCCTTCAGGATATGGGTCTTCAGGTAGTGGTCGTTGATCTTGTCTTCCAACATGTGCACGATAAAGTAGATGGAGTAAATTCCACACTCAGTGTCACCATACTGGTGTTCCACTGGATAGTTTTGGTCAAATCTAAACGAAATACCACACGCTTTCCCTTGTTGAATAATCGTATCGGCGAACTTTTTAATCCTTTCAGGCACCTTTTCCCCAGCACTGTCAAAGTAATATATCTGCTTCTTCTTCGTGTTGATGAACAAGCTCACCCAATGAGATCCAGGCATGTAATGTGGGTCCAGGTTGAAGATGATACCAAATTTCTTCTTTCCTTTTTTCAGCTGCTCTTTCAAATTGAACTGGCACAGCTCTTGCCATATACACTCGCCATATAATTTGCGCGTGTCGTAGTCAATGGGGCTAGGACCCATGAACTGAAAACATTTATATGCCTTCTCGTATTGTCGCATCACGTCTATGATCTCAGTGCTACTGAGCCACTCATTGGGTTTCTTCTTCCAACTTTTGGGTGCTGTTGGTGCAAACGCTTCTACAAGCGTCTTACGGTCTTTCTTGTCCACGAAATTTTGTTTCAACCAGCAAGACTCGTTGCTGCACACATTTTGCAGATTCGACTCCATTTTTCTCCATATGTCAGCCACATTGTCCGTTTCAATGGTGGCGTCGGGATGCCGTATATTCCACAGGTCGCGAAGTTTGTACATGTCCTCGTCGTTATAACAGGTAAAGTCTTCACCCTTTTTCTTATTTGGATCAGGACGACATCTCAATTTCTTAGGTTCATCATACACTGCAGTCGCCTTGGTCTTGGTCTTGGAAACCTGTTTCTTTTTTCCAGATCGTCTTCCTCCACGCATCCCTTTTGTCATTTTAATCCTACGCAGTCCCCTTGACCGTGTTCCCCGCAAGCGTTTCATGGTTTTGGATTTGGATTTACGAACCATGCTGTTTCTTCTGGTCCTGGTCTTCATGTGTACTGTCTATATTTTTCTTTTTGCGAACACCTTTATTCTTAAGAGCAGGGTCGGTGAGATTGACATCGCGCTGTCTGGGAGCTGGAGTTTGCTGGTCGGGACGGTGTTTTCTTAATATAAATTGATTCAGTCCCCCATGCTGCGGCTTTGGGCGAATGGACTTTACAAACGCATTGTCCGCATCTATTTTACCGGAAGGGTTCATGTCTGTCGTAACCGTGTCCCGAGTTGCGGTGGCCTCATTAGTCACCACATCTTGCAAATCATGTTGCAATATATCGCACATATCAATTGATTGGAAATATTCAATGCATTGATCTACATAACACGAAAACGCATCTTGCAGATGTTGTGGAACATGCGACATAGCATTTTCCTCGCATACGTCTGTTGTGTCCTCCTTGTCCTTTTTCTTATTCAATGCAAGCAAATTGCGCGTCATTTCTACAACACGTTTGCTGTAAAACCTAACCTCCTTTGTGCGCCGTATGCTTCTGTTAGCCATACTCTGTTTGTCTTTCTGTAATTTACTCGAGAACTCCTTGTTCGTAAAGTACCTTAGCGTCAAATCGTCTATGTTCATGTCACCACCTTTCTTGTGTGGCATAGTTAATTCAGCGTGGTGATTAGGATATGATATATACACCATACATTTTGATAGTTTGAATGTAACGATTACACGAATCATGTTTATGTGACCGACAAATAAAAATGATTAGATTCTACACACCATCCAAATAGGTGATATTACATTATGGAAGCATGGACTCACGAACGTTCTCGCGTGTTGCATTGTGGAAGACATGAGATTGTGTATTCTCTGGCACGACGCCGCAGGTAGAAAGTGATGGTTCCTCAAACAAATAGGGGTGGTTCTGTCTCGTTTGGCGGGCATCGGTTACATTAGGAGACGCATAGAGATCACTTGTACTGGAAGGCACATAGACACTTTGGTCACAGTGCTGTAGCGCATACACTTGATTTTTTAGTTCGGATTCCACGTTTACTTGAGACGCATAGCCGGACCACGGAGCGGTAGCATTTCCCGGGTTGAACGTTTGCGACACATTGTATGTGGGGTCCACCTTCAAGGGGACATGGGTCTTTTTTCGCGGATCTACTATTGGCATGATGGAGTATTTGGTGGACACTGGGCGCGCGTTTATATACGGTTGCAGGGAAGAAGAAGGGATGTTTCGCTTATAAATATCAGTGTTCATATGCATCTCTATCTGTTCTGTGGTCATGTTATCTGCAAACTGGCTGTTTTTATGAGTACTCATTTGCTTCTATGGTATATACATGTACCAGAGAAGAAAAGTTTACGTGCCCACGCAAATGTACAGGTAGATGAATGATTCATTCAATTCAATCCGTGGCGTTGTTTTCTATAGGGTATATATGTTCTTCACTACTCTAAAGTTCCAAGAACGCCTCTTCAACATGGTGCTTGTTTTCACTTCTCTATTTTATATAACAACCCTACTTGGTAAAGAAATAATCAGTCCCACACTGTTTATGCGTGTAGACTATTACATTAAACTATATATTGCAGCCTTTCTGGTTGTACGATATAATCCTGTAATCAAGACTACTCGCTACACTGCACTTGATAAAAAGGTAAGTTTCCATGCAGGTGTGTTCATCCTTTTCACCATGTTTATTCGTGGAATCATGACCGATTATTTGGGAATAAACCCCAAATGGTTGAGTAGTGCTGGTTTATGCTCATAACAGCGTTATTGCACAGACTGAAAAGAAAAATGAGACAAAATCCCAAAATACTGTCGTATGAATGTCATCTACGATGGTCTAACCGTTCCACCTCTTTTTGTATATTAGGTGTATTGAATTACGATATTATATTATATATGATACGAGAATACAAACACGAAACATCTCCTTTTTGCGATGTATGTCATAAATAAATGTATAGGAACTTACTATACGTAATGAACTTTATTACAGGTGAAGCCATCCAACAACGCTGTGACCTGTATATTGGTCAACAAAGTGATCTTAGTTTTAATCCTACGATACGTAAACAGTCATATAAATGGATAGACGTTGATACACCAGACATGACGAAACTGAAGATGCCTGTCACGCGCGTCTTCTGTTATCCATATGTGTTACATATTAAGTTTTACGAGACGGTGAAAATATTGAAGAAATTCACAACACCATTCGACTTATACATACACAATGGTGATGATGCGGTTGACAAGGAACATAGTTCCACATTATTTAGCATTCCCAATATTAAACGGATTTATGCCCAGAACTTGAATACCAGGTACAGCGATAGACTCATCCCTCTTCCTATTGGGCTTGGTAATTCACAATGGAACCATGGCAAATTAAACATGTGGCGAAGAGCAATATCCCAACATGTTGAAAAGGATAAGTGTATCTACTTTTATTGCAACCATGCGACGAATAGTGAGGTAAGGAATGATTGTGCTAGCATTATGAAATCCAAGGGAATACAGGAAACATCTTTGCTGGAGATGGATAAGTATATTCCTTTTTTATCAAGACACAAGTACGCAATCTGTCCGCGTGGAAATGGTATAGACACACACCGGTTCTGGGAGTGCTTGTACTCAAAGGTGGTTCCTATTGTTATTAGGACAAATATAACAGACTATTATCAAAAATGGTTTCCCATGATTGTTTTGAATAAATGGGAAGATCTTGACAAGGACTCTTTAGAGAGACAATATGACAGTATTTCGTGGGATAACTATGATTGTTTGGACTTGGACAAACTTTTGATGGTAATTTGAGGTTTGAAAGCCGTCACTAATTCGCGAATGAGTCAGGACCACACTGAGTATTTCGTATAAATCTAGAAAAACGAGTGTCATGAGTTACTAGGCTAACAATGGAGATATTCGTGGGTATATTCGTCTTTTGCATCATACTTTTTGTATATTTACACGTAAAGTTTCAGTTGAAAACGAGCGATGATCTGGAGGTGTATGAAATTGAGAGACCGGACAAGAATCGTTTAGAGGAACTGTGTGATTTAAGACAGCCGTTATTATTCGACTACGAGAATTCCCAATTGTCGCAAACGTTTCATCGCGCCTTTATGGCAAAAAACTACGGCGGATTTGACATTAAAATGCGAACACCGAAAGATACCAGTGTAAAGGAAGAATTATTTCATCTGCCGTTAAAGCTTTCTGCTGCATTGGAGCTTGTACGGAAAGAGGCTGGTGGCGCCAGTTACTTCACTGAAAACAGCACCGATTTTCTGGAAGAAACAGGGTTAAGCAAGATATTACGATCAGCAGACGAGTTCATCAGGCCTTATATGTACTGCAATGGCTCATATGACTTTATGGTCGGTGGTGATGGTGTATATACGCCTTTGAAATATGAAATAAACTACCGAAATTATATCTATGTTACGGAAGGAGAAGTGACCGTGCGTCTTACTCCACCTAAAAACGTACGCTATTTGGACGAGAAGAAAGACTACGAGAACTTTGAATTCCGTAGCCCGGTGGATATATGGAACACGCAACCGGAATATACGACCTCTATGGAGAAGACCAAGTATATGGATGTAAAATTGGTCGCTGGAAGGATCTTGTACTTGCCTCCGTACTGGTGGTACAGCATACGGTTTGATAAGACGGCATCGCTTCTCTTCTTTCGTTACCGAACATACATGAACAACATAGCTATTCTGCCTCGTCTCATCATGTGCACATTGCAGAACCATAACATCAAATGGGACGCTAACCAGAAGGCAGACACTGTAAATGATGAACCCGAAGCCAGTGTAACACCTTCGTCTGTGGTTGATACATCGGTCAGTGGTTCTGGGACGGACGGTGGTAATGGTAACAATGATCTTAATAACCGTTCATCTGGTGACGACGTAAATGAATCTGCGAATCAAAATAAAAATGAAGATGCGAACTTGCCGCAGCCGATGGGATCAGTATAGGAACGGTTCTAGTTACCACCAAGATACCAAGATACCAAGATACCAAGATACCAAGATATCAAGATATCAAAATAATATAGAGCGGTTCGTACAGCTATATATTATACACCGAGACAACCACAACCATCTTGAACTATAGCATGAAGTACATTGTTCGCATAAACGATCGCAAATACACGGAATGGAGTGTTTTGGACAGCACCACGCTACAAGAGCCGGAAAAGGATGTGGAAATAGACCCCATTGCAATGAAGATATTTTCGGGAGACGTTGTTTCACTTGAAGGTACTGACAAAGAAACCTGCAAAATAGATCACTCTCCCGTTCGCGAGCAACCGTGCATAGCCGGAGTGCTTGATTTAAAATCTAATAAAACTTACGGGCGCGATAAATCAAACGGAAAGATGCTTTACCGCGTACTGCCGGACGACACGCGTCTCCCGGTGTTCTTGGTTCCCTACGAGGTGAAACATATGGGGTTTTCCAAAGTCATGGTGAATCAGTACGTTACATTCAAGTACGATTCGTGGACATCCAAGCATCCGGTTGGACGCATGACCAGTGTCATTGGAAGCGTCGACACGCTGCAGAATTTCTACGAGTACCAGTTGTATTGCAAGAGTCTTCATTCGTCTATCCAGACGTTCAATAAGGTGACCAGTAAACGCGTGCGAGAATTCTCACAGGACCACTGCATGGATCATATTCTTGAGAAGTACGCGGGTATTGAGGATCGTCGCGGCGACACATGGTCCGTTTTTACCATAGACCCGAACAACAGCACTGATTTTGACGACGGGTTTAGTCTTGTGAGGCGCGACGAAGGCTGGGCATTGAGCATATACATATCAAACGTGAGCATCATACTGGACGCTCTTGGGTTGTGGGACTCCTTTTCGCGACGCGTTTCCACCATCTATTTGCCCGACCGAAAACGGCCTATGTTGCCGACCATACTGTCCGATAGTTTGTGTAGTCTGCAAGAGAAAACGACCAGCTTCGCCTTTGCGATGGACATTGAATTAGACAAAGACTACGACGTCGTTTCGGTCAGCTACAAGAACTGCGCTATTCGGGTGTCGCGAAACTATAGGTACGAAGAAAAAGACTTGCTGAAATACAAGGATTACCAGCAGCTGCACGCCATTGTTTGTGCAATGTCTTCAAAAAAATCGTATATTTCGTCCATTGACGACAGCCATGACGTGGTGTCTTACCTGATGACCTTTATGAATTACCGGTGCGCGACCTTCCTTCTTGAGAAAAATGTAGGAATCTTTCGCAACAGCGCGTTCAAGAGCGATGCGCCGGCGTTGCCTGAAAATATTGATCCGGACGTGGAGAAATTCGTGAAGATGTGGTACAGTTCCGGGGGTCAGTACGTGAATGTGGAAAACATAAAGACCGACCCCCAGAAAAGCGTGCGGCATGAATTGATGAACATGGACGCGTATATACATATCACCAGCCCCATCCGCCGGTTGGTTGATTTACTTAATATGATAAAGATCCAAGAGGTGACTGGTATGATAACGTTTAGTGAGAACTCCGCACAATTTTATGACTTCTGGACAAGCGAGAAGGAAATGGAGTTTGTGAACACCACTATGCGGTCTATCAAACGGGTCCAGACCGACTGTTCCATGTTGGAGTTTTATACCACCAACGGGGATAAGGTGGAGCGAGATTACACTGGTGTGGTATTTGACAGACTCCATAAACAAGATGGTATGGTTCAGTATACGGTATATTTGCCCGAAATCAAGCTTACCGGGCGTATATTTACGCAAACACACTTGGAGAACTTTACGAATCACACGTTCCGTATTTATCTATTTCATGATGAAGATACACTAAAACGAAAAGTGAGACTTAATTTGTTATCATAATTTACTATTTTATGACCCCAACTATTTCTTGTTGGGGTCATACGTTATTATATTCAGTTACATATAAAGTGTACAACACAATTAATATTCATGTGATGTCTGATTATTATATTATATACACTTGCCAAAGACAATTTTATGTTTGTTCCAATGAAAGTAAACAATTTTGTGACGAACGTAACAATGCGTCACACTAGTTGTGTTATAATTAATTACATATAAACGGGAATAGGTACCGCGTGAATGTTTTTGGCAGATTTTTC
>ERZ807291.1669-NODE-1669-length-35333-cov-67.102585_pt1 | contig 35333 bp, 31 predicted proteins | sample MGYA00521257_ERZ807291 | MGnify/ENA primary metagenome ERZ807291 (study PRJEB31413, sample SAMN03169783) | marine metagenome | biome: Marine; feature: Water; material: Subsurface seawater | place: North Sea | collected 2011-04-28 | depth 1 m m ...
CATTTACTCCCGCTAATTATCATTTGCGGTAATAGCAATAAAATGATTGAAATTGCAACTAAAGCGCTTTACTTATCAAATATTTCATACTCATCTCCAAGGTTTGGGATTATCCGAATTGAGGGAATGGACTGATTTTAATAATTTTTGCAAGTTTTTCTTGAATTGAAAATTATCAAAGGTGCAAATAAATTACTTTTTTGCAATAATTAACGAAAGACATCTATTTTAATGGAGTATTTTATGAGAAATTTTAGATCAATTTTTTTGGCTTTGCCTTTGGCATTTGCATTGAATATTACTGCTCAGTCGGTTGGTGTTCTTGAGGAGGTTGTTGTAACGGCTCAAAAGAGAGAGGAGAATCTTCAGGATACTCCCATAGCGATCACCGCAATTACTGAATCTACAATTGATGATCTAGATCTTGCAAATGTGGTTGATTTAGCAGGCATGGCTCCAAATGTTCACATTATCAATACCCCTTCAAATAATACGGCAGCAACTATTGCCATGAGGGGCGGCGTTACCATCAATCCCGCAATTACATGGGAGCCAACTGTTGGAATGTATTTAGATGGTGTTTATTTAGGTAAAGGTCAAGGTTCAATTTTTGATGTCGTTGATTTGGAAAGGATTGAGATTTTAAGAGGGCCTCAAGGGACTCTTTATGGAAGAAATACTCTTGGTGGCGCTATTAACCTAATTAGCAAAAAACCTTCTGGAGAGGGCATGTCCGCAAAAGTTAGTATTGGAAACTATGGCTTGAAGCAAAGTCAACTTATAGCTGATTATGAAATTGGTGAAAATATTTTTACTAAAGTAGTCCTAAATTCCAAAAAAAGAGGCGGTTATGTAAACAACACTGACTCACCTTATCAAGCAGTTCAAGGAGTAGTCCCGAATACTGTAGCTGACCACCTCGAACTAGACACAATTGATTCAAAAGGCTTTAAATTTACATTAGCGTATGAGGGAGATAAAACGAGTGTTAATTTAACGCTTGATAGAACTGATCAAGACAATGTCCCTCCATTTGCACAATTAACTAATACCATTCCCAACTGGAGTGCAGCATTTGGTGTTGGAGCTTCAGCTCTAACCGGTGGATTGAAACTGTGGCCAATAGAGATGTTTGTAAATGAAAAACGCCAAGACGTTGCTCATATTAATACTCCTACATATGAACTTTCAGTAGTTGAAGGAACCAGTTTGACCATTGCTCGTGATATGAGTCTAGGAACCTTAAAAGTTATTTGGTCAAAAAGAAAAACAGATTGGGATGATAGGCTGGATCTTGATGGCGGACCATTCCCTATAGCAGACACTGAAAGACATACTAACTATTCTGCTGAGACTCTCGAAATTCAGTTAAGTGGCTCCACAGATAATATGGAATATGTTTTTGGTTATTACAGTCTTAAGGATGATGCTTTTACAGCAAACCCTCAATCATTTTTTGGAGGCGGATCAGTTTTTGCGCAGAATTATTCTGGAAGCGGAGACTCCGAAGCATTTTTTGGTCAGATCACATGGGCTATTGCCGATAAATGGGACCTGACTGTTGGTGCAAGGTCAACAGAAGAAGATAAAGTTGGGTTTAAAGAATATGTTGGCATTATTTCTGCAGATGGAAGCGGAAGTTTTGATGATACTACAAGCACATTTATCCTCTCACATGATTATAGCGAAAATACCAACCTTTACTTTAAAGTAGCGGATGGATTTAAGGCTGGTGGATTTAATGCAGAAAGCTCAAATCCATTTGCAGCAGCAACTCCTTATGCGCCTGAAACAGTTTCATCAACTGAATTTGGACTTAAGGGTAAATATTTTGATAATAGAATGATGATGAATGTTGCTTATTTTGATAATGAGCATGAAGACATGCAAATTTCATACTTTACAGCTAACGCTGCAGCAGCTTCTGAAGTAATCAATAACTCTGCAGATATTTCTGGTCTTGAGATTGAAACAACAACTCTGATAAATGATTCAACAAGACTTATGGTGAACTTAAGTACACTTGATTCTGAGTTTACTGGAAATAAAGTTGCAAGCGATGGCTTTCTCCTTGAGCAGGTGCCGTATACCCCGAAGACAACTCTATATGTATCTTTAGAAAAAGATTATGGTAATTATCGCATGCGCCTGGATCATAGCAGAATTGGAGAGCATCCAACTTTTCCTTATAACTCAAAAGATCCTAGAGCTGCATTAACTAATCTAGCTTCTAGAGGCACTACTGATTTTAGGCTATTAACTGAACCAATGGAAAATATGCAGCTTAATTTTTGGATTAAAAATCTAAATAATGATTATCATAGAATGAGCGCTATTCCATTTGGACCAGGATTTGGGCAATTAACTTTGAGTTACTTTAATGCCCCAAGAACAATTGGTATGGATATCCACTACAAATTCTAATATTAGAATATAATGAGAGCCTCGGCATTTACCGAGGCTTTTTTTTGTAAAAATTATGGATAATAACTGGGAAGATATATTAAGGCTTGATGGTCAGTTAACTGAAGAAGAGAGGATGATTCGTGACAATGTGCGCGATTATTGTAATAAATCCTTGATGCCCCGGATTTTAGATGCCAATAGAAATGAAAAATTTCATCCTGAAATTTATAAGGAAATGGGAGAGCTCGGTATTTTGGGAGCTTCGATTAAAGGATATGGATGCGCAGGTGTTGGTTACGTCTCATATGGCTTAATCACCCGAGAAATTGAAAGGATAGATTCAAGTTATAGGTCAGCATTTAGTGTTCAATCATCCTTGGCTATGTATGCTATATATCAGTTTGGATCAGAGGCTCAGAAAGAAGATTTATTGCCTCAGATGGCGGCTGGAAATTTAATAGGTTGTTTTGGTTTGACTGAACCTGATGCTGGATCTGATCCAGGTAGCATGACCTCAAATGCAAAAAAAGTAGACGGAGGCTATAAACTTAATGGTTCTAAAACTTGGATAACAAATGCTCCAGTGGCTGATGTATTTATTATATGGGCAAAAGACGAGCAAGGAGTTTTAAGAGGATTTATAGCGAGAAAAGATTTTAAAGGTTTGGATACTAAGGTGCTTCAGGGTAAGTTTGCATTAAGGGCATCAATCACTGGTCAAATTTTTATGTCGGATGTATTTATTCCGGATGACCATGTTTTACCTCTAGCTCAAAGCTTTAGAGGCCCTTTTTCTTGTCTAAACATGGCTAGGTATGGAATTGCATGGGGCGTCATGGGCGCGGCTGAATTTTGCTGGCATGCTGCTCGTCAATATACGCTAGACAGAACTCAGTTTGGTACACCGCTTGCTGCAAAACAGTTAGTTCAAAAAAAATTAGCAGATATGCAAACTGAAATAACATTAGGGTTGCAAGCAGCCTTGCGTGTGGGGAGATTGATTGACGATGAGCAGATGATTCCTGAAATGATTTCGCTTATTAAGCGAAACAATTGCGGCAAAGCTTTAGACATTGCCAGAATGGCTAGAGATATGCATGGTGGGAACGGGGTGATTGATGAATATCATGTTGTAAGACACTCGATGAATCTAGAGGCAGTGAATACTTATGAGGGCACTCATGATATTCATGCTTTAATACTTGGAAATCTACAAACCAATATTGCGGCTTTCGAGTAGCCGAATTTGTACGCATAATGACATCTGAAAAATATACCCTTCAGCAAGCAAAAACTGCTAAGCGAATTATCAAATATTTTGCTAAATTTCAGGCGAGTATATTTTTATTAAGCAATGGAAAGCTATGGAATAAATGGCCTGGCGGTTTTCCTATTATGGTAGTGGAGACTAGGGGCGCCAAGTCAAACAAAGTTAGAAACATACCTTTAATTTATGTTCACCAAGAAGGCATGCCTATACTGGTAGCTTCCTTGGGAGGAATGCCAAAAAACCCAAATTGGTACTACAATGTAAAGGCTCATCCTGAGGTGAAGATATCAACAATACATGACAAGGGGAACTATCTAGCAGAAGAGGTGTCTAAAGACAAAAAAGATGAGCTATGGCCTTTAATCTGCAGTTTTTATCCAGACTATGAAACTTATCAGAATAATACATCAAGGGACATACCTGTATTTTTGTGTAAAAAAATATGAACATTATAGAAGTTAAGGACATCACTAAACACTACTCCCTAGGAACCCAAACAGTAAAGGCTTTGAGAGGGCTAAGCTTTGATATAAAACAAGGTGAATTTATTGCAATTATGGGCCCTTCGGGATCTGGAAAATCAACCTTGATGAATATTATTGGTTGTCTTGATAGCCCCACAAGTGGAACGTATTTTTTAAATCAAAAAGAAGTCAGCACTCTAGAGGGAGATGAGCTTGCAGGCATCAGAAATAAAGAAATAGGTTTTGTATTTCAAAATTTTCATTTATTGGCCCGCAATAGTGCTCTTGATAATGTAATGCTGCCATTAAAATATGCAGGAATTGATAAATTAGATCAGATAGACAGAGCAACGGAAGCGCTTTCTCAGGTTGGGCTAGAGTCTAGAATGGATCATCAGCCATCAGAGCTTTCGGGTGGTCAGCAGCAAAGAGTAGCTATAGCGAGGGCATTAGTTAACAACCCATCTATTTTATTTGCTGATGAGCCCACAGGAAATCTGGATAGTCAAACTGGGCATGATGTAATGCAACTTTTTCATAGCCTTCACAAGGAGGGCCAAACTATCATTTTAATAACTCACGAGAATGAGATTGCTGCCGAAGCTCAAAGAACAATATTTATCAAGGATGGTTTGATAGAATCAGATACTAGAAAGGAATAATTATGAACCGCTTAATATTTAAAACATTTTATTTACCTCTATCACTAATATTGATAGCAAGCTGTGGGGGAGGTAAAGAGGAAGAGGAATTTAAATTCTATGCTTTAAAAGAAGCAACCTCTCAACAACTTGAACTTACTGTAGAGGCTTCTGGGACCGTGGAGGCCATATCATCTATTGAAATTAAATCAAAAGCATCTGGACAAATTCTGTATTTGGGAGCAGAAATTGGAGATTTCGTTGATGCAGGGGTCGTCCTAGCAAGAATAGACCAAAGAACACCAACTAATACTCTTGCCCAGGCCAATGCAGATCTTGAGGTTGCAAAAGTTCGCTTGAGCAATGCGCAAAATCAATTTGAACGCTCTAAAAGATTGCATGATGAAGGAAATATTTCAGATAAGTCTTTTGAAGATGCTCAGGAGTCATTTTCTTCAGCAAGAGCACAGCTTGTAAGGGCTGAGGTATTTTTAGAAAATGCTCGTATTGCTCTTGATGATACAAGTGTGAGATCGCCTATTGCTGGAACAGTGATAAGTAGACCGGCTGAAGTTGGCCAAGTTATAACTTCGCCAACATCTGCTGTGGGTGGAGGAACTTTATTAATGGAAATGGCAGATCTTAATAAGGTTCGAGTGAGAGCGCTTATAGATGAAATTGACATAGGTAAGATCACCATTGGTCAAGAGGTTACTCTTAAAGTTTCAGCATACAGAGATAAGAAATTTGTTGGTATCGTTTCAAAGATTGAGCCAATGTCAAAAGTTGATCAGAACGTGACTACTTTTCCTGTTTTGATTGATATCGAGAACAAAGATAATTTATTGCTTATTGGAATGAATACCGATGTGGAGATTGAAATTTTAAACGAAGAAGTCGCATTGGCACTTCCAGCTGGATCATTGAGGACTAGAAAAGATATTAGGTCTGTTGCCTCATTGTTGGGAATCAGTGAGTTAGAGTTAAATAATTTTTTAGCAAATAAAGTTGAGGGTGAAAATTTTAATTCATACATAGTCCTCAAAAAAACAAAGAAGGGCGCAAAGCCAACTTGGGTTAAAACTGGTAAAACTGATTTAAATTATGTTGAGGTAAAACAGGGCATCAATAGTAAAGAGATTGTTTATGTTCTTCCAAGCGAGGGGCTTATAAAATATCAGCAAAGATTTTCTGAGCGCCTTAAAAGTAGATTTGGTTAAATTATGGTCATTCAAGAATCAATCACTACCGCACTTGACTCAATCAAAGCTAATTTGCTTAGATCTCTCTTAACTACTATTGCAATTGTAATTGGGACTGCCTCTGTAATAGCCATGGTAGGAATTGGCTCTAGCGCTCAACGTGCAATAGATGATTCAATAACGAACTCATCTGCCAGAACCCTAGTGGTGTATCCATCCAGAGGAAGAGGGACCCAAAAAATTAGCACTGCGCCACTTTCGATCTCAGATGCAGATGCTTTGATGAAAGACAAAGAAATTGATTGGAGAATCGCTCCAGAGATTCGTGGAAGCAAGCCTCTGAAATTTCAGAATGAAAGCATTAGCGTTCAAGTAATAGGTGCTAGAAATGATTATTTAGAGATTCAGGGTTATGAAATCGATGAAGGCAAATTTTTTGGCGAAAGAGATGATCTTGCAAGAAAGCGACATGCTGTTTTAGGTTCAAGCGTTGGCACTGAGCTTAAAACATCTTCAAAGGCATTGATTGGAAAAGATATTGAGCTTGGGGGGGTTACCTTTAAGGTGATTGGTGTAGTTAAATCCGAGGGATCATCGGGCTGGTCTAATCCAGATGAGCAAATCTATATTCCTTTGCTTACAGCATCCGATAGAGTCTTTGGAAGAGATAGAGTTGATGCAATTCGAGTTGAGGTTCCCAATACTTATAGTCCTGAAGAGGCGATGATCTCAATCGAAAGGGTTTTAAGAAGAGAGCACGACATAGGCCCAGGAGAAGAAAATAATTTTAGGATAAATGATTGGGCTCAATTTACTGATTTACAAAAACAAGCAACCGCAATCTTTTCTGCGCTTCTTATTGGTATTGCAGGGATCAGCCTAATGGTTGGTGGGATTGGGGTGATGAATATCATGCTGGTTTCAGTGACAGAGAGAACAAGAGAAATAGGCTTAAGAAAAGCATTGGGCGCTACCCAGCAGGCAATTCTTCTTCAATTTATAATTGAGGCGGTTACTTTGTGTATTATTGGTGGAATCATTGGAGTCATTTTTGGTTCTAGCTTATATTTTTTAGTAACAATTTTTCAGGACTGGGTATTTACAATACCTTTTTCTGCTATTTTGGGCTCAGTACTATTTTCAGCATGCGTCGGTTTGTTTTTTGGTATTTGGCCTGCGAAGAAAGCTGCACAACTTGAGCCAGCTGTTGCCCTGCGTTACGAATAATTTATGAAAATTATTCAACTACTTCCTGAACTTAAAGTTGGTGGAGTTGAAAGAGGCACAGTAGACCTATCTGATCATCTTATTAAGCTTGGCCATGATTCAGCAGTGATTTCTGCGGGTGGACAGCTAGCAGATTTATTGGATGATCATGGTGCTAAGCATTTTCAGCTTCCAATAGCGAAAAAAAATATAAAGGCTATAGCGCAAATCAGTAATTTAAAAAAAATATACTCTGAGTTCCAGCCTGATATTGTTCACGTCCGATCAAGGTTTCCAGCATGGATTAATTATTTTGCCTTAAAGAATTTTCGAGGCAAGAAACCAATTGTGATATCAACATTTCATGGTCTCTACAGCAAACCTTTTTACAGCAAGTCCATGTCCTACGCAGATGAAATCATCGCTATTTCTCAAACCGTTCATGATTATATTAATAAAAACTACCAAGTAGAAAAATCTAATATACATTTGATATATCGAGGGTGTGATCTTGAGGAGTTTAATTCATCAACATTAAGCGAGGAATGGAAAAAAGCATGGTTTAAAGAATTTCCTCAAACTAAAAATAAACTTATCTTAAATTTACCAGGCAGGATAACTAGTTGGAAAGGGATTGAGTCTTTCATAGATCTTTTTTCTTATCTAGACACATCAAGGTTTCATGGCATTATCCCTGGTCCTGTTGCTGCAAATAAAAGAAGCTATTTCAATTCATTAAGCAAATTGATTAAACAAAAAAATCTTTCAGATCATCTATCTTTTTGTGGCGCTAGATCTGATATAGCTGAGGTTTATAAAATTTCAGACATCGTTATGAATTTATCATCCAAGCCTGAACCATTTGGCAGGACAATTATTGAAGCTGCTGCTTGCGGTAGCCATGTCATGGGTTGGGACAGAGGTGGCGTCAAAGAGTCTATCGACTCTATTAATCCTATGGGCTTAGTAGAATACGGAAATGTTGAAATGCTTGCTAAACAAATTGATAAAGTCTTGCTGACTTCGCCCCCCGCATCTATACCTGAAAAATTTACAAAAGAGTCTTTGGTAAGCGCAACGATTAAGGTTTATGAATTAGCTTTAAGCAAAGCTTTATAAATTTCTTCTGTTTTCTTCGCAGCACTTGTTAGTGAATAATTTTCAACCAAGGCTGCTTTTATACCTTCCATATTTAATTGAGGTAACAAAGGCATCATTTCTTCAAGCAGAGCTTGTAAACTCTCTTGATTACCAGGTTCTGACAAGCATTCTGCAGGAATTAAATCAGGAATTATTCCTACTCTTGATCCAAGAACTGGGATTTCATGATTAATAGCTTCCAACAAAACCCTGGGGCCTCCCTCTCTATGGCTAGATACAATCAACCCACTGGCAGTTTTATATTTACCTTCAATGGAGTTGTAATCACAATTTGTTACGATTTTTATCCGGTCTGCAAGATTCAAGTCATGGATAAGTTGAGTAAGTTTCTGTTCCTCTGGACCAGAGCCGATAATTTCTAAATTTTCTTTAATATTGACCCAACTTTTAATTAGCTGATCAAAGCCTTTTACTTTTTCTAGCCTGCCAATAGCAATAATTGATCCACTGCGCGAAGATCGTTTTCCCTCGTGAGATGGATTGAACCAATTGGGGATATAAGTTCCTTTAGGTATACCTTTTACAAGCAATTTATTTACGCCTATAACAGCATCCATGCTTGCAAAAGAATCACTATTTTTTTTATGACCATGGATTGTTGAAACAATCTTTATGTTGCTAAAAATCTTTACTCCCTTTCCTATGAAGCTGGCTTTAGCGCCATGACAATGCAATATAGAGATATTATGAGCATTTAAAAACTTGATTAATTTGTATGTATTAAGTGGAGAGTATCTTGAGCCAATATTTAATGATTTAGTTTTTATACCAACCATATGATGACGAATAGATTCGTCACAAATAATAACTTGATCTGATATATCAGACATGAATGATGATAGCTCATAAACATGCTGTTCAATTCCCGCAAAGATTTGACTTGATACCAAATGTGCAATTTTCATTTTTGATTGATGAATTTCATTATAGAAAATGACACTTTTTCAACTTCAGCTAAAGGTTCAAAATGTGGGGAAGGGCTTTCAATTTTAGATATGTCTACTCCCCCATTTTTATTTAATATACTTACTACACCAACTCGCTTTGAATTAACTAACTCATTCATAGACTCTCTTATTTTTTTAGCCCCAAAAATTCGTCTGTATTTTGGGTTCTCTATTTGTATTAAATAGGTTTGACCCTTCGCAGATAGTGCCTCAAATACAAGATTTGGGCTATCAGGGGTGACAAATTTTAAAGCCGATTCGATCAAGCTCTCTTGAAATGTATCAGACTCTGGTGAATTTAAGTCAATGAATTTTGCGTTAGGATGTTTATTAAGCTCATCTTTTAATTTTAAGTTGAGGGCTTCAGGCGTTCTGCGCGAATTAAAAATTTTAAACTCATGCTTCGGATGCACGCTTAATATATAGTCCAGCTGCCTTATAAAAATCCCTTGATCAAATTTATAATGCTTACTTGTTCCCCCAATAGCTATTATTGCTTTGTTTTCATCTACTGGGTTTTGAGATGTTGCTGATAGAGAGCCTTGAAATGGAATAACATTTTTAGGAAGCTGTCTTTTGCGAAAATCATGTGTTGGAGCAATAATTAAATCAAAGGAACTTAGTTTATAACTAGGACGAAGCACTGCTATTGAAAATAAATCCTTAGTAATAGTTTTTTTTAGGTATTTTTTTGCCTGAAGAATTTTTGAATAAACATCATGACCCGCGCCTATAAGTATTGTTGGCCCATTCAATTGATCTAGATTAGAAAATATTTTTGAAAAACTTTCTTGATTTGAATAATTAATGGTGATTATCGAGAGTTCTATCTCTTTTTTGAGCTGATCTAAAAGAGCCTGCACTTGTTTGAGATGCCCAGTTTTTAAATCTTGAAACCAGTAAACGTTCATTAAATTTTTACTTATAATTTGATATGTTTAAAATACCCTGTCTATGAAGTCTTGTGAAGGAAATACATCTATAAAATACTCTTAAAATGAATGCTCAAAACTCCAATCATCAAATCGCCATGGATCTTATTTCTCAATATGGTGAAGATGCTGAATCTATAGCTATGCTGAGAGCAGCTGAATATGCAGCCAATCTAAACACCGAGGAGTGGCTAATTTGGGAAGGGGTTATTAAAGAGATTCAAAATATAAATGTTAGCCCAAACCTTCAGTAAAAAATTGATCTTTAAGAGCAAGCGGGCATGGCTAACCCGCTCTAATTGGTCTTAGGGAAAAATATTCTAGAGGAAAATTTTAACCAACTTATCTTTAAGACAACAGAGTTTACAAAAAGTTCATAATTATCTGTTTTTATTTAATAGAGAGAGCTAAAAATAAGAAGCAATAAAATATTGCGCCTATTGCTAAACCAAAACCCAAAGGGAGCTCTTTATCTTTATTTATAGCATAAAGACATAAAGTGATGCTTGATCCAATTAAAAGAATTGGTCCAATTGCTGAAGCGCCAAAAATAGACCCAATGCCACCAAGTAACAAGAAATCACCAGACCCAATTCCATCTTTTGATCTGATCATTTTATAGACTTCGTTGATGCAAAATAATATTCCATAGCCAAAAATTAATCCCAGGAATGAGTCCAGTGGAACTGTAAAAAATTCAACTGATATATTTAGAATTAATCCTGACAGAATTAAAATGGCGCTTATAGGTTGAAATAAATGTAGTGTCTGCAAATCTATTATTGATTGAATATATAAACTAATGATAATCAAAACAATTAGCCATGAAGATAAGTTTGCTAAAGCTAATTTACTAAAGATAAATAAAATAAATGCAGTAATTATGAGTTCATTAAAAAGATATAAACGGTTTATTTTTGCATTACAGGCCAAACATATTCCTCTGCTGTACAAATATCCCATAAATGGAATGAGTTGAATAATACTGAGCTGAGATTTGCATTGTGGGCAAAATGATCGAGGTTTTAAGATATTAATTTCGTTATCTTCTAGCGGCAGTCTATAAATTAACAATGAAGCAAAACTACCAAGACAACCACCAAACGCGATTAACAATAAATTAGTCAAAACTAATTCCATGTTCAGTGTTTTATTTTTTGCGAGAAATTAAGAAGCATACGATCAATAGACCGATCGTTGGAATAGCGTAAAGGGAAATTATTAAAAGTTTATCTAGCATTGATTAGAGTCCTTTGGCGCTTGAGTCAGGGCGTCTTGTATCTCCAAAGCCATAGAACAAGCCATTTTTTATTTCTATACTTTCTAATGCTGTCCCAGGCCCAGATAAATAAATCTTTTGGCCTAAAGATTCAATTTTAGAAGCATGTTGAACATCGAAACCTGTCTCTAGCATGAGAACATCTGGCTTCCATTGATGATGTATTCTAGGAACAACAGTTGCATCGGAGATTTCCATTTTAAAAACTAGAGTATTTAAAAGAAATTGAAGAACGGTTGTAATAATTCTAGAGCCACCTGGTGACCCTGTTGCATAAACAGGCTTACCATCCCTAAGGACTATGGTTGGTGTCATAGAGCTTAACGGTCTCTTGAATGGCTCAATTTTATTTGCTTCTCCTCCAATCAATCCAAATTGATTGGGCACTCCAGGAGCTGAAACAAAGTCATCCATCTCGTTGTTCATTAAAATTCCAGTTCCATCAACCACCACGCCAGACCCAAAGCCTGAATTTAATGTGTAGGTATTTGAAACAATATTCCCATTTTTATCAGCAACTGAGAAATGAGTTGTATCTAAACTTTCATGCTTCAATTCAGATCCAGGAAGAACCTTGTCGGAGGGTGTAATCGAATTAAGCTTTATCTTATTATATATTTTTTTAGCATATTCTTTGCTGACAAGTGATTGAACCGGAACATCAAAAAAATCTGGATCACCCAAGTATTTTGATCTATCAGCATATGCATACTTCATTGATTCTGTGAGTAATGCTGTATAGGTTGGAGAGTTATGCCCCATCTGGATTAAGTCAAAATTTTCTAGAATATTTAGCATCTGAATAACATGGACACCGCCAGAGGAGGGCGGTCCCATGGTAACTATCTTGTACTCATTAAAATTACCATGAAGAGCTTCTCTCCAGATTGGACGATAGTTTTTTAAATCTTTCTTAGTAATCAATCCTCCATTTTCTTTCATGTAAGAATCAATCTTCGCTGCTACTTGACCTTCATAAAAACCCTTAACCCCATTTGTGGAGATTATTTTTAACGTATTGGCTAGATGGGGTTGTTTTAGCCTCTGATGCATTTGCACCGGATAATTTGAGTAAAAAATATTTTTAAAATTCTTATACTTTCCAAGTTTTTTATATCGCTTATTGAGAGCGTCAGCCATGAATGGAGAAATAAGAAAACCATCTTCAGCTAATTCAATTGCAGGAGCCAATAATTCAGACCAAGGCAAGCTACCGAATTTCTTATGCACTTCCCACATACCATAAACTGTTCCAGGAACTCCAATTGATAGGACTCCTTGAGTGGCTATTTTCTTATCCACAGATCCATCTGCAGCAAGAAACATATTCTTGGTTGCTGCTTCAGGCGCTATTTCTCTGTAATCAATGCTATAGCTTTTTTGCGAAGCTTCATCGAACATGACCATAAATCCACCACCACCGATGTTGCCAGCTCTTGGCAAGACAACTGCCAAAGCAAATGCTACTGCTATCGATGCATCATAGGCATTACCTCCCTCTGCAAGAATGGAGTGACCAGCATTTGTAGCAAGGTAATGCTGAGAAACAACCATGCCATTTTTACCAACCTCAGGGTGAACAATTGCCTTTGAATTAAAAATGGTGGCTTCTATATACAATGAAAAAGCTGTAAGTACGAGTAATAAGAGTTTCATTTTTAAGTGAGCAGGCCTCCATCAACCCTTAAATCAATACCGTTAATATGTATTGCATCGTCTGACGCTAAAAAAGCAATTGTACTTGCTATATCATCCGGCGACCTATTAACTCCATCAAGGGGCATGATTTTCTTTAACAAGCGAGTATCAATATCTTTTGGCATCATCGGATTAGATGACATAGGAGTTTCAATTGAAGCAGGGCACACACAATTGATATTTAACCCTTTCATTCCATATTCGACGGCAAGTGTTTTTGAAAATGCACTTATCCCTCCTTTTGAAGCGCTATACGCCGCTGTCCATGCATGAGCTCCCAATGCAGCTGTAGAGGATACATTTACAATAGCTCCCTTAGATTTTAGTAAAAGTGGTAGGGCATGTCTGCACATAAAAAAAGTACCTGTTAAATTTATATCTAGAATTTGATTCCAATTCTCTAGCTCAACTTCATGGGAATTATCAAAACGTAGAATGCCAGCAATATTTATCAATGCATCAAGTCTTTTATAATTCTTTTCTAAATCTTTAAAAAAATTTTCAGTGCTACTAATGGATGAGATATCCAAAACATGCGCGGATGAATTTTTATTTTTTAGCATCTTTTTTGTTGCTTCAAGATCTTTTTTATTTTTATCTATCATTAAAAGATCGGCACCTTCAGAGTCCAATCTCAAGGCGGTAGACCTTCCAATGCCTGATCCTGCGCCAGTGATAACCACGATTTTATTTTTAAATCTTTTCATTTTTTTATAATTAATTTATGACAAGTGCTTTTCAGCAAAAGATTTAGCCCATTTATAATCAGCTTTTCCATTTGGGGCTCTTTGCACCTTATCTGTGAAAATTACTGATTTAGGTAATTTGTATGCAGCAATAATACTTCGAGTATCTTCAATCAATTCTTCTGCTTTTAAGACTTTGTTACTAACTGTTGATACAACCGCAACAATCTTTTGCCCAAACCTTTCATCAGGCAATCCCACTACAAGACAATCAAAAACATCTTTGTTTTTCTTTAATGCTTCTTCTACTTCTTCAGGATAAATCTTTTCGCCTGCTGAGTTAATACAGTTACTTCCTCTACCAAGAAGGGTGATGCTCCCATCAATCTCGAGTTTTGCATAGTCTCCAGGAAAACTATACCTAACACCGTTAATCTCCTTAAAGGTTTCAGCAGATTTTTTCTCATCCTTGTAATAGCCTACTGGGACAAGTCCAGAAGTTCCAAGTAGACCAATTTTCTCTGATCCTGGCTGCAATATTTCCCCATCATCGGCAAGAACTATTACCCCAGGATTTATTGAAAATTTTGCAGTCTCTGAGGGGTTATCTCTAGTTGCAATTGAGCTTCCTATTCCGCCCTCAGTCGAGCCCATGGTATCCATCAATTTCATATCATGATGCTTTAGCAAGCCTTTTTTTACTTCAGAACTCCACATAACACCGCTTGAAATAATCGCTTGCACAGAGTTAATATCATATGGATTACCAGAGTCTTCCGCTCTATCCAAAGCATCAAGCATCGGTCTTGCAAAAGCATCTCCCACGATCACAATATTTGTAACATTCTTGTCTTGCACTTGCCTCCATAATTGATCAGGATCAAAACCCAGGTTAGACGTGGTAATTACTGTTCCCCCTAAAAGCAATGGAAGAAATGCGCCTAACCACATCCCAGTTCCATGCATCAATGGACAGCCAACCAAGCTTTTAATAAATTGATTATTAGCTTTGGATGCCATGATAGATTCTTCTAAATTATTGAGATCTTCCGGAACATCGTATCCCATGGCTTTTAGTGTTCTAAATAAAAATGCTAGAAATTCTCCTTGTTTATACATTACCCCTTTTGGCATACCAGTTGTACCGCCGGTATAGAGCATATAAACAGTTTCTGGATCTCTCTTAATTCTATCCATTGGAGAGTAATCTTTTAGGATCTCTTCATATTTCATCCCTTCATCAAAGTTAGATGAAGTTCCATCAGGCACCTCAATCCAAGCTTTTACATTTGGTAAGGATTTTGCAATTTCTTTAATTCTTGAGCTATAGCAAGCATGGTAGAAAACTGCTTCGGCATCAGAATTATCCAATAAATAAATAAGCTCTTCTTCTACATACCGATAATTTACATTAATTGGTACGCCACCAATTTTGAATATTGCATTTTGACCAATCAGGTATTCATTACTGTTATTTAAATAAAGTCCTGCTTTAGAATTTGGGCCTAAACCTTTGCTTGATAGCGCAGCAGCGATCTTGCTTGATCGCAGGTCATAATCCTTCCATGAGACAACGACTTCCCCGCAAATAAGTGCATCATTTTCTGGTACTAAATCTGCAACTAATTCCCATACTGAAGCAAAATCTAAATTCATTATTTATCTCCCTTTCTTAAATGTTGTCCTATTCTTCTTCCAGAAAAAATACAATCAGCTATTGAAAGCCCAGATACATAAATATTTGAGCAAATACCAACTGCCGTTCTTCCAGCAGCATATAGTCCTTTAATTTCTTCGTTGTCTTGATTTAAAACCTCCCCAGTTTCTTCATTTACCATTAACCCACCCAGGGTCAATGTAGTTAGCGGGGCAAGTTTTGAATCAATTGAGATATCCATAATATGAAATGGACCATTAAGCTCCTTTACATCACTCGGACCTTTACCAAATTCGCAAGGTGATTGAGAGCGAGCTGCTTGATTATATTTCTCAATCTCTTCAGTTAGTGTATCTGCAGGCAAGTTATAGACTTTAGCTAAATCTATTAAATTACTTTTCTTTTTGGCGTTGAAATACATTAGCATCCTAGCCATATCTCTTTGAAAAGGTAGAGCCTCCTTTGATTGTTTTTTTGCATCATTGAATAACTTTTCATCTACTATTAAATAGGCTTTGCCTTCGTTGTTTTCGCACATAGCATCGCCTAATGTTGCCCCATAAACCATTTCATTACAAAACCTGCGACCATTCTTATTTACCACTATCCCTTGTGCAAAAGCTAAAGGAGGATTTAAAAACCTCCATGCAGTTACTCGATCCATATGATCAGTCTTTCCACCCACACTTTGCCCGAGCCGAATTCCAGACCCTTGATCATTTGGAGTGCCTAGCGGCATTCCGTCATAATATTTTGGAGCATATTCTCTCACCATAGAACGATTAAAAATAAAACCTCCTGTGGAGAGGCAAACTCCCATTTTTGCTCTGATATATTTAACCTGTCTATGATTTTGTTCAATTCTTTGAGCTCTTTTAATAAAGACACCACCGATTGATTGCAATAAATTTGATCCTGGATAAGAGGGCGGAAGAAGCATCTGTAGCATTTCTCCACGTGAGGTTAATGATTTATGTCTTTGTGCTAACTTTCCTGATGGGAGCATCAACACTTTCATTCCAACAACCTTTCCCTCAGAGGTGATGACAAGTGAACGCGCTTCAGTTTGAGGGAAGATCTTTAAACCTTTTTTGAGAGCAGATTTTTTTAATGGATAATATATTGTTCCTCCCACACCAATTGGTCGGAATGGACCTTCTTCATAACCTCTGTGCCCCCGGGGCGCAGGTTCTGCTTTCTCCATATAGCTAGGCACCAAAGAGTTATCCGAATGATATAAAAAATATCCAGCTCCAGGATAACTGGTTTTAATCTTGTAGTAAGAAGGATCAAATTGCACACCGTTATCTATGAGCCATTGAGTGTTTTCAGCAGATGTATTACAAAATTTCTTTAAAGTAGATTTTTTAACAATGTCTCCAGTTTCCTGGACAAGGTAATTAAACATATTTTCTGGAGTATCTTGAACGCCTGCTGCAATCTGAATTGGCGTTCCGCCACCCGCATAAAAAACTCCTCCACTTTTAGCTGTTGAGCCTCCGCCACTTGTTTTATCGATGCCAATAACTGTAAGATTTTGATCCAAGGCTTCATTTGCAGCAGCAATTCCAGCACCTCCCAATCCTGCAATAACTAGATCGGCTTCGTCATCCCAATCAAACAAGTTAGGGTCAGTAATTATTTGGGGCGATTCTACCTCAGAGAACCACAGTTCATCATTTGAATTAATTTCAGTTACCAGCATTTAAATCTGCAGTCTTGCCTCCGTCTACCACCAAACTAGCACCAGTTATAAATGATGCATCTGAGCTAAGCAAGAAAGCTATCGGCTTGGCAAGCTCTATAGGTTGAGCAATTCTTTGAAGAGGGATAGTTTTAGCAGTTGCTTCCATTAACTCTTCTCCAGGTATAGCTCTTTGTGTTGCAGGTGTCATTACGGCTCCTGGTATAATGCAATTTACCCTTACATGAGGTGCTGCCTCAATAGCAGCAGCTCTGGTAAAATTTATTAAACCAGCTTTTGCAGCTCCATAAGCTGACATATACGCAACACCTTTTAAACCAACAACAGATGCAATATTTACAATTGAACCTTTTTTCGCTTCATGCATCCACGGTAAAACCTTCTTGGTTGAAAGAAAGACTGCATCCAGATTTGCTTTAAAATTTGTTCTCCATGCGGCAAGGTCAAGATCAACAATTTTGCCAGTGTGGATCGATGGAGCATTATTAATCAGCCCATCAACTTTACCGAAAGATTTATAAATTTCTTCTAATGAATCCTCAATCTCTGATTCAATGCTGACATCAACATTGTGGGCGACCACCTTTGATGAAATGTTTAAAAGCTCTTGTTTAGCTTTATCCAAATTGTCTTTATTTCTTCCTGTGATAACAACTGTTGCACCATACTTAAGACATAACTCTGCGGTTGCATAACCTATGCCAGCGCTTGCGCCCGTAATGTATACAACTTCATCTTCAAATGTATTTTTCATATTCCCCCAATGAAAAAAATTTAGAAATTTATATTAAAACCTAATGACATATACCAATAGTCATTCATAAATTTTATGTGATAAGGATCTGCTTTGTAACCCAAAGTTAAGCCAAAGCCGATGTTTTTGTATGAAGATAAATATTGAGCTTTCGTATGAATCTCTCTTCCACTGGGGTCAAGATTAAAATTCATTGGGTTGAAGAGAACATTTTTTGTTTTAGTTCTGTATGTTGGAACATTGAGCTGAAGTCTTCCAGATTCTATTCTGATAGGTTGATCTACAGTTAGAATCAATTTGTCATTATTGCTAACAATTGAAGATTTCATAAAACCAATCCCAAAAGCAGAAGAGTAAAGCTTTGAAACGGAACGTATCATACCTAATTCATTGGACACATCATTAGATTTACCCAAATACAATGATCCAAATAATTTACCTCCTGCTAAATCTAACGAATTTGATAGACCTACAAATGAAGTGAGCTGGTTATTGCTTCCATTGAATGCTCCTGATCCACTTAACCCAAGACTAGCATCATTTTCTTTCATCAGCCCTAATTGAAGTGAAGGCATGTTGGTTTTTGGTTGAATTTCCAAAAGAGCAACTGTGCTTGAATCTTGTTTATTGAAAATTTCATTCGCATTAAATTTATTTCTGCCAGACGAAATTGCTAGGGCAACATCAAATCTATTGTTACCTTTAAATATTGAGCCAAAGGTTGTGCCTGCAGCACTAAAATTTAACCATGGATTGCTAAACTGAGTCCTTAAGCTTGTTTCAGATCTTAATTGAGAATCTTGAAAAATTCCCATTGCCCAACTGCCATTCAATCCATGGCTTAAAAATGAGTTATTGGAATAATTGTAATAAGAGAAAAATTGATTTTTATCAGCTCTTGAATTCAACACATGATAAGGAGTAACCAGTTCTTCTGAGAGGTTTTCAATATTAAGTTTTCCAATTTCGAATTCGTAGTCATCGCTAATTAACCTATGAGAAATAGGATTTTGAATACTTTCAAATCCATCCATATTAATGATCTGATTTCTATAATCAGATACAAGGCCACTCAATGATCTTCTAAAAGGTGCATCTAGCGCATCAAAGAAAATAACTGAATGGTTCCCAATGCCATTAGTAATGGCATCACCGAATGAAGGGCTTGTTAATTGTATGTTAGAAAATATTGCTGGTACCATTGGTCCAGAAAGGCTTAGTGACATCATTGCGCTTACTTGCCCAACAGGTTCTGTGGCAGAATTCAGGTCCATTAGCCCTTGACCATAAATAGCTTGATCCGCATAAACTCCTTTTTTATTTGCTGTAGCGAAAAGCCTAGAAACAATTTCTTGACTACCAAGCTGACCCTCAAAATGATCAGCTATCACTGCAAGTCCTCCAGATACAAATGGAGCTGCGAATGATGTACCGCTTGTCACTGCATAGCATGAGTTATCTGTAATGCAGTTGTTATAATTGTCATCATTTGTATTGCCAATGTATATTCCAGTATCAGATGTTGAAGTGGGATAGGCAGCAGTGACCCGTCCCCCAGGTGCAGCAATACAATAATCCTTAGCAACCCCACATCTGCTCGAAAAATCACTGATCTGACCATTCTCATCAACAGACACGACTGCAATTGAATGACCTTGGATTTCTGGAATGTAATGGGCCATACCTGGTAATAATTCAGGACTAGAATAATCAACACCCTGATCTGCATAACCTCCTGCATTTCCTGCAGCCCATACATAGATAGTCTTCTCTGAATCAGGAGTTCCAACCTGAGACATTTCAGCAATAGTATTTGGGAAAGCGTATCTAACCTGCGCCTCGGTATAGTCATTTATGTTACCTGAATAGCCGTAACTATTATTGACAATGTCTACGTCATAGTCATTGTAAATTTCAAAGAGTTGGCTAAAAAAATTATCTATTCCTGTAAAATCAGGCGCTCCAGAAACATTTCCAGATCCATCATCATCTCCAATATCAACAGGATCATAGTCTGGATCAGGTTCGGCAAGCTGGATCGCAACAAATAATACATCTGCCTCAAAAGCTACACCATGCATTGGAGTTATATCTGTTTTGTCTTGTTTGCCAGCTGCAACTGAAGCGACCATAGTTCCGTGTCTTTTTTGTCTTGTATTTGGTGTGTAATTTGAATAACTAAGCGCACTATTTGCTGATAATCTCGTAGCGCTAATTTCTGCATGCGAATCATCCAATCCAGAGTCAGTTATTCCGATAGTAATGCCAGCTCCAGTTGCACCCCGAGCATAAGCTGAGGATGCATTGACCATATTTAAACCCCATTGACCTTGGTACTCATAGTAACCCTCATATTGATCCTTGAGCTCATCAAATGAAAGACTGGGAGGAGGGGTAGGCGCAGTGGGTGTTTGCGAAATTACGGGTGTATTATTAGAGCCACCACTCCCGCCTCCACCACATGATATAAGGGTAAATAAAATGAGTACCAGAGTTCTGTTTTGCTTCATAATAGTTTAGGATTCTTTGACATTACTTAAAATTACAATATGCCTGATAAATATAACGAAGTTTTAGCAAATCTTACAGCAGAAGATCAAATTTATGCTTTTGAAGAAGTTACCCATTCTTCTGGAATAACTTATCGTGAATTTAAGAACACCCCTAAAACATTAGCAAATTTTTTTGAGTTTGGTCTCTTGTTTCCAGAATGGGAATTTATTGTTTTTAACAATGAGAGATACAGCTATCAGGAAATTCACAAGAAAGCAGCTCAAACTGCTAATGCCCTAAAAAGTGCGGGGGTGAAAAAGGGAGACAGAGTTGCTATTTGTATGGCTAACAATCCTGAATACATCATTTCATTTATGGCGGTGACTTCTATGGGAGCGGTATGTGTATTGCTGAATTCATGGTGGGTGCCTGATGAGGTTTCATATGGATTAGAGAACTCAGGGGCAACTGTATTAATTGCCGACGAGAAAAGATTGCTGGGTTTAGAAAAATTTACAGAGTTGCGAAAAATTATTGTTAGGCCAGTTAATGATTCAAATGATTACGAGGATTTTAATGAGTTTATAGGCAGCCAATCAGAAAGCTTTGTTGAGCCATCTTTAGATACTCATGACAATGCAACAATTTTTTATACTTCAGGCTCGACTGGTTTTCCTAAAGGCGTTTTATCAACACACAGAAATATTCTCTCGACATTGTTTAGTTGGGCTTTGGTAACCACCCTAAAAAGAGAGGTTGAAGATGTAGATGATAATTTAGAATCCCAATCTGTTGATGGGGCTCCCAAACAACAGGCAGCAATTTTGCATTGTGTACCATTATTTCATGTGACTGGAAGCCATTCAGGATTTCTTATGAGCATCATTGCAGGAAGAAAAATGGTCATGATGTCTAAGTGGGATCCAGGTGCGGCACTTCAATTAATTCAAGATGAAAAAATAGGAGCCATTACCGGAGTACCCACTCAAACTTGGGATTTATTGACCCACCCAGACAAAGATAAATATGACCTTTCTAGTTTTAAGGAATTAAGTGGTGGAGGAGCTCCAAGACCTCCAGAGCATGTAAAAAAATTAAAAGATGGATTTAAAGATGCAGAACCTTCCATTGGTTATGGACTCACAGAAACCAATGCATTAGGAACCATAAACTTAGGTAAAAGCTATCTATTGCATCCAGGAAGCTGTGGCAGAGCCGTGCCTCCTTTGACAGATGTTGCAATTATTGATGAGAATTGGAATTTTCTCGAAGAGCCTAAAACTGTTGGCGAGATCGTTATAAAGAGCCCAGCCAATATGGTGGGTTACTGGATGAATCAAGAAGCGACTGATGAAGTCTTTAACGATGATGGCTGGTTTAAATCTGGAGATCTTGGTTACATAGATGATGGCTTTGTTTATATTGTAGATAGGGTCAAAGACATGGTAATTAGAGGCGGAGAGAATATTTCATGTATTGAAGTTGAAACAGCTATATATAATCATCCGTCAGTTCAAGAAGCTGCAGTTTTTGGTATCCCTGAGGAGCGTCTTGGTGAAACTCTGTGTGTTGCCATATGCTTAAAACCATCTATGCAATTAACCCAAGATGACCTCAACAGCTTTCTAAAAGATAAATTAGCTGCTTTTAAGATCCCCTCATTTGTGCAGATTGGATATGAAGAATTACCGCGCGTTGCTTCAGGTAAATTTTCTAAAACACAATTACGCGACAATTTTGTTTCTATTGAGCAAAATCAATCATAACAGCATTAACTCTTGCTAGAATTTGTTGTATAAAAGAGTATTAAACTTATAGATCACTATGCCATCTCGCGTTTTAATTATTGAAGACGAACCTGATATTCGTAAAACCATTGATTACAATCTTTCCAAGGAATCATTTGAAGTTGTCCAAGCAGCATCCATTCAAGAAGGTGAGAGGGCGCTAGCTTCAAATAAGATTGATGTCATTATTTTAGATTTGATGCTGCCAGATGGTTCAGGCCTGACTTTATGCAGGGATATCAAATCTGATAGCAAGTTAAAACACATACCTGTAATCATTTTAACTGCTAAAACCGAAGAGGTAGATAGAGTCGTTGGCTTTGAATTAGGCGCAGATGATTACGTAACTAAACCTTTTAGTGTTAGAGAATTAATTCTTAGGGTTAAAGCTATTTTAAAAAGGGGCCCGGGTACAATTAGCGGCTCAGATCAACCTGAATACACATTTGAGGGACTGACATTAAATTATGAGGCTCATCAAGCCTATGTTGATGGAAATGAAATTGCTCTTACTGCTTTGGAGTTTAGATTGCTTAAGCACTTAATAGACAGGAAGGGCAGGGTACAAACAAGAGACCAATTACTTGAGGATGTATGGGGTTATAGTTCCGATGTAACAACTAGAACAGTTGATACACATATCAAGCGCCTAAGAGAAAAGCTTGGCTCAGTTGGTGAGCATATTCAAACCATACGAGGTGTTGGTTATCGATTTTCTAGAAATTCAGAATAACCGTTATGGGTATTAGATCCCGCATTTTTTTTATCACTCTTTCATGCCTTTTTATAGGCATTTCTCTTTCATTTATTGTTGCAGAAAGAGATCTTTCTTTGAAACTTCAGGAGCAAATAGAGACTGAGCTTTCAAGACAAGCAAAAATCATAAGAAAGTCACTTGCAAATTCTTCAACTTCTGGAGATATACTTGCATTGAAATCTCAGGTAGATGAGTACGCATCTGCATCAGATTCACGAATTACCATCATTTTAAAAAATGGTGTTGTTGTTGTTGATTCTGATATAGATGCAATTGAAACTAAAGAGCTTTCCAACCACAGCGATAGACCAGAAATTATAGCTGCTTTTAATAACGGCTTTGGATCCAGTAAAAGATTTAGTTCAACGATCCAGAAAGAAATGTTTTATTTCGCGCTATTGGATGCCACGCAAACTCAAGAACGTATTATTCGCATTTCTGTTCCTTATGAAAGCCTAGATCAGGTCTTAGCCTCTTTGGAGAACTCTATTACTCTTATAGTGGTTGTAGGCTTAATTGTTGCAATTCTTGCCAGTGTGCTTGCTGGAGATTACATAAGAGCCAGTTTCATGGAGCTTGAAAAAGCTGCAGCAGAGATATCTGCTGGTAGTTATAAAAAGAAAAATTTAGAGTCACTTCCAACTAAACGCTCTGATGAAATTGGATCTATGGCAAGAAACATTTCAACAATTTCTTTAAATTTAAAAGATCAAATCTCTTTGATTGCGAAACAAAGAGACCAATTTGGTTTGGTATTGGATGGCTTGGGCGAGGGCATTATGGTTCTTAATGAGCAAGGGATAATTACTTTTAGAAATGATCAGATAATGCAAATCTTTGGATTGGATGAAATTTTAAATAAATCTATCAGTGATTTAGGTATACCCGCATTGAAGCAGATGTATAAAAAGGCTTTAAAAAAAGGTCAACACGATAGTGAATTTGAGATTGATACAGAGAGCGATGACACTAGATGGATCTTGGCCCACATGAATAAAGCCAAAGCAACCAAAGAATTGATACTGGTGGTGCATGAAACAACACAACTCAGGGAGATGGATTCCATGCGTAGAGATTTTGTTTCCAATCTATCCCATGAACTTAGAACTCCAGTTAGCGTTATCAAGGCAAATTCAGAAACGTTGCTAGATGGAGCCTTGAATAATCCGAAAGACGCTAAAACATTTTCAAAAGCTATATTGCATAATGCAGACCGATTGAGTGAGATGGTGACCTCGCTGATAGATTTATCTCGAATTGAGTACGGGGATTTAAAATTTGTTATAGAGCCTATTGTTATTAATGAAGTAATTGAAACTGTTATCTCGTCATTTGAAAATAAAGCAAAAAGAAAAAATATTGAGTTAGTTTTTAACCGTCAAACTGATGCTGTATTACAAACGGATGCAAAGGCTATAGAAAGAGTTCTAAATAATTTAATAGATAATGCATTTAAATATAGCCCAGAAAACTCGCTTATTGAAATTAAAGCTAGAAAACAAGCTAATTTTTTACGCATTTCAGTTCTTGATTTAGGAGAAGGCGTCCCAGAGGAAGAGCAAAAATTTGTTTTCAAGAGATTTTATCGCACAGCCAAGGCAAGAGCTAATACTAAGCAGGGAAGCGGACTTGGTCTTGCGATAGTGAGAAATTTGGTTAACAATTTGCAGGGTGAAGTTGGTGTCGAGACAAGAAAGGAAGGGGGCTCAGAGTTCTGGTTCACGCTTCCATTATCCTAGTCTATTATGCAAAGAATGTTCTACACTTATAGCTATGACGATGGTTTGCTTAGATGAAAATTAATTACATTTTTTTTAAAAGATTGCTTATAGCAGCAATGCTTTTAGTCAGTTGCTATGCATTGTTTTTTTTGATTAAGAGTTTTGCGCTTAAACCAACCAATCTTGAATTTAAGTTTCTGCCTTTGACTAATTCCACCATTTCATTTTCTTCCTCAGAAGAGCAACCATCTGAATTTACAAGCTCTAAGGATTTTAATTATAAAATCAAAGGTTACAGAGCTAATTCTTCACAAGCATCAGTGATAGTTGAGAAAAACAATCAAACATTTGTTGTGCAGCAAGGTGCCTTATTAGAAAATAAATATAAACTTTTAAGTGTAGATGGTGATTATGCTACATTCGAGCATAATGGAACTCTTTTAAAGCTGAGCACTAAATTGATTCTGGATAATTAAAATGATTAAAAATATTAAATCTATCTTTCTTGCTCCATTGATCCTATTGTCTATTCAATCTTACTCGCAGGATACTTTCTTGCTTAATTACCAAGACGTAGATATCGAGAAGGTTACCCAAGATATTTCTCAATTTTCTAAGAAGACTCTGATACTTGATCCAAGGGTCAAAGGCAGAATTTCAATATTTTCTGATTCAATTCTTTCAGCCGAGCAAGTCTGGGATGTCTATTTAAGGACGATACAGGTCCATGGTTTTGCAGCCTTATCTGATGGAGGGGTGGTAAGAATTGTTCCAGAAAATGAGGCTACAAGAGATTCGAATGATTCAATGAACCAGTCTTCAATAGAAACAAAGATATTTACTCTAAAAAATAGAGCAGCAGGAGAAATTCTTACCCAAATCAAACCTATCACTGGGAGGCAATCGCATCTTTCAAGCATCCCTTCCATTAACTCCATTCTTTTGGTTGATAAAAAATCAAACATCGACAGAATAGGTAAACTGCTCAATCAAATTGATCAGAATGATAGTGCAGCCATAAAGATTATTAAGTTAAATAATCTTTCTTCAGTTGAGGCGGTAAGAATTTTAGATCGATTAAAGGCTCAAGATAATCCAACTATTAATAACTTCATAGCTGTTCCATTCACCCCATCAAATTCGGTCATTCTATCTGCAGATCAGTTAGTTACAAATAATATTACCAAGACTCTAACTGCGCTTGATAAAGATGCTTTAACGGGTGGCTCAATAGCTGTTTTGTATCTCAAATATGCAAAAGCAGAGGAAGTTGCTGCAATTATTAATGCTGTTTCGTCTAGGTTTGCAAGTGATGATAATGAGAAACCAATTGTTACTCATCATCGTGAAACCAATTCTTTGATTATCTCTTCAGAGAAAACAAATCTTGAGGTTATAAGAAATTTGGTTTCCAAGCTCGATATCAGGAGGGCGCAGGTATTAGTTGAAGCAATTATTGTCGAATTATCTGAAACAGCAGCTAGGAATCTTGGTGTTGAAACTATTTTTGCAGGTGCTCAGGATGGAAATATCCCTGTGGGTGTCACCAGATTTCAAAACGGATCTAATCCTGATTTAATTGCTTTGGCTGGGTCTTTAATTGAAGACGGCGAAAATGCTACTTTGAGTAATGTTGCATCTTCATCTTTGTTGCAGTCTTCTGGTTTGGCTGCAGGATTCGGTGACCTGAGTGGCGGAGATAGCTTTGCTGGAATTATTAGCGCGGTTGCTGATGATCAAAATTCAGATATTCTTTCAACACATACTATAATTGCGATGGATAATGAGCCAGCAAATTTAGTAATAGGCCAAGAAATACCCATTACAACCGGCGAGAGTCTTGGCTCTAATAATGCCAACCCCTTTCGCACAACTTCTCGCCAAGAAGTTGGAATTAAACTTTCTATCACTCCGCAAATAAATGAAGGTAATTCGGTTATTTTACAGATCAAGCAAGAGGTCTCAGGAGTGGTTGGACCTTTGACTGGAACAGCAGATCTCATAACAAACAAAAGAAGTATAGAGACAACTGTTTTGGTTGATAACAATCAAATGATAGTCTTGGGGGGTCTGAACGAAGATGATTTGCAGGAGAGCGTCTCTAAGGTTCCTTTGCTCGGTTCTATTCCGGTTTTTGGAAGACTCTTTAGTTCATCTGCTGAATCCAGAGTCCAAAGAAATCTAATGGTATTTTTGAGACCTACAATTTTAATGGATTCAGCTGATGTCTCCGCTCTCTCAGGAGAAAAGTATAATTATATTAATGCTGAAAGAATTTTGAGATCATCTGATGAAGATATTTTAGATCTCACTGAATAGGATATGGCTGACAATCAAGCTAGCACCTCAAACAATCCCTTGCTGCCATATGAGTTTGCAAAAACTCAAAGAATCATTGCATTCACAATAGATCAAAAATACCAAGTGCTTTCTGAAAAGCCGCTTACCAAGGATCTATTTCAAGAGCTATATCGTTTTCTTGCAAACCATTTTGACTCTCGGACATGCTCTGTCACTGAGTTTGATCAACTGCTAACTGAATTTTATTCCATTGGCGATGATAGTGAGTTTGGTGGTGCAAATCTTTCAGATGATTTTGATCTTCAATCATTTGCAAATACATTGGCTCCAACGGAGGATTTATTGAGCGGCGTAAATGATGCTCCAATAATTAAGTTGATCAATGGGGTTATAAGCCAAGCAATCAAAGAGAGAGCATCAGATATTCATTTTGAACCCTATGAAGAGAACTTTATTATCAGATACAGAGTTGATGGAATTTTACAACAAGTTCTAGTTCATGATTCTAGACTTTCAGCGCCTATCATTTCTCGTTTAAAAATTATTAGTCGTTTAGATATAGCAGAAAGAAGAAAGCCTCAAGATGGTCGAGTGTCTCTATCGTTGGGAGCAAAAAAAGTTGATGTAAGGGTTTCCACCTTGCCCTCATCATATGGTGAAAGGGTGGTCTTAAGATTGTTAGATAAGCAGGCAGCTCAAATCAATCTTGGTGATCTGGGTTTACCGGAATCGATCTTAAGCACCTATAAAAAAGCTTTACAATTTTCAGAAGGCATTATTTTGGTCACTGGCCCAACAGGCTCTGGAAAAACCACAACACTATATTCAGGGCTTAGACATATAAGCGATACCTCGCAAAACATTCTTACAGTTGAGGATCCTATTGAGTATACCCTTCCTGGGATTGGGCAAACACAAGTAAATAATAAAGCTGGATACAACTTTGCTTCAGGCCTTAGATCAATTCTTCGTCAAGATCCTGACATAGTCATGGTTGGAGAAATTCGAGATATTGAAACTGCTAAAATTGCTATTCAAGCAAGCTTAACAGGGCACCTAGTGCTTTCTACTATTCATACCAATAGCGCCATTGGAGCCATTGCTAGATTGAGGGACATGGGCATTGAGTCATATCTCTTGTCATCAAGTTTGCGAGTGGTTATTGCCCAGAGACTTGTTAGGAGATTGTGTGAAGATTGTAAGACACCCATTCAACCGTCGGCTTCAATTCAAAAAGAATATCAAATCAATAAAAACGATAGCATTTATCAAGCCGTTGGATGTTCCAGTTGTAACAACAAAGGGTTTAAGGGTAGGATTGCTCTAGCTGAATGCATTCATATCTCTGATGAATTAAAAGCTTTAATTCATGATGAGGCCTCAGAAGCAAAATTAATTCAATCAGCTTTTAAAGATAATCTGTCGCTAGACTCATCTTCATCACAACTTTTGCGTGATGGTTTAACTACACATGAAGAGCTTTTAAGAATTCAAAATCATCAAGATGCCAACCTATAAATATATTGCAATCAATGAATCTGGAAAAAAAGTCAATGGGATTCTAAGCTCTGAATCTGAGCGTGCCGCAAGACTTCAAATCAAGTCATCAAACTTAACTCCTCTTTCATTGGATGTTACTAAAAGGAAACAATTTTTAAGAGTCAGAGTCTCAAATAAACAGCTGTTGTTTGCCACTAGACAAATTGCAACTTTGCTTGATTCAAGCATATCGATTGATGAAACCCTAAAATCTATTGCCCTTGAAGTAGAGGATAAATCTCTTTCCACAGCACTGCATGCAGTAAGAGATGAAATCCTTCAAGGGTCTAGAATTGCAGAAGCTATGTCTTCGCATCCATCAATTTTTAATGAAACCTATAGATCACTTGTTGCGGCTGGAGATGCTGCAGGTAACCTGCATATTGCTTTTAGCAACCTTGCGGATTATCTTGAAGAATCTGCTTTGGTTAGACAGCAAGTTATTTCAGCACTCGCATACCCTATGATTTTGATGGTCTTTTCAGTGGGAGTGGTTTTTGCTCTCTTAACATTTGTGATGCCTCAAGTTGTTGATCAGTTTGTTCGTGCAGGCGCTCAACTCCCGACTTTGACAGCAGTGTTAATGGGTGTATCAAATTATTCTGGATTAATTCTTCTTTCATTTTTATTACTAATTTTAGGCAGTTTTTTTTATTACAGACATCTAATTCAAAATAAGCAAAAAGCAATTTCTGTTCATAGAAGATTCCTCAAAATTCCTCTTATCGGTGCATTTATTTTAAATGCAGAGGTTGAACGTTTTTCAAGAGTGATGCATCTGATGATGAAGTCAGGTTTAAATCTAGATGTTGCTATGCAGCAAGCTCATGTCGTTATAGGTAATAGATATATTGCTAAATCTGTAGAGGATGCTAGGGTTGAGTTGGTAGAAGGTAAAGATTTCATTCAATCACTTAGAGAAGCTAGAATTTTTCCATCTCTTTTTGTACAACTTCTTTCCAGTGGGTACAAGTCAGGAAATCTTACATTTATGTTTGAAAAAGTTGCACAATACATGAAAGGTGAAATAGAAAGCAAAAGATCTACAGTTTTATCTTTACTTGAACCTTTGGTTATAATTTTTGGCGGAGGCATTATTTTGTTAATTGTTTTAGCAATTTTATTGCCCATCATGCAGATGAATAGCATGGCTTTAGGATAAATATGAAAAATAATAAACCTGGCTTTACATTAATTGAACTTATGGCTGTCATAGTCATCTTAGGTATTTTAGCTACTATTGTTGCTGTTAATGTCTCACCCTTTTTGCAAAGGGCTAATCTTGAGAAGATGAGAGCAGATATCTCTCAAATTGAGAAAGCCTTAGAGTTGTACAAATTTAACGAGTTAGCATACCCTTCAACAGATCAAGGGCTTCAAGCATTAATAACACCCCACAGTGAGCTTAAACGTCCTTATTTGTATCCTGAGAATGGGTATATTAATTCAACTCCTTTAGATCCATGGGGTAGAGAATATTTATATCTTCAACCAGGTCAAAAATCTAAAAAATATGATATCTACAGTCTTGGTGCAGATGGCTTAGAGGGCGGCTTTGGAGACGATGCTGATATAGGTAATTGGATTTCAGAAAACTAAATTTTTCTCATGGCTTTACTCTTTTAGAGCTTTTAGTTGTTTTGATTTTAATGGGCATCATTTCAACAGTAATTGTTACTAATACTTCCTTTGTAGATAGGTATCAAGCTGATCAAGTCGAACCTTACAAAGAATTCATTAATTTTCTCTCTGAGGAAAGCGCCTTAACCAAAAAAACTCTTGCATGGTTTATTGGAGAGAAAACCCAATCTGTTCATTTTTTAAAAAAGAATGAATGGCACTCTCAGGACTTTGATTCTTCATACTACCCAAAGATAAGCAGTGACATTCTTTTCAAAGATGCTCGCGGTCAAATACTTATATTTCCAGAGGAAACTGAAATACCGTTTTTAATTTTTTATCCGTCGGGTCGATCTTCCGGTGGCGAGATTCAATTTGGTGGGCCTAATCAAGAGAGAGTGATTACCATAGATATCTTTGGCAAAGCATTAGACTCTAAAAATACTTATGTTTCTGCAAAAGGGTTTTAGTCTTTTAGAGGTTGGGGTGGCTTTGCTAATTCTTGGCATGGCGGTGACTTCTATCTTTCAATTTATCTCTTCCACCACGTTATCTACTTTTAATCTAGAAGATAGGGCTTATGCCAGACAAATTGCAAACAATAGATTGGCGCTTGCCCAGACGCTAGAGCCAATGATTGGAACTAATGAAAGAGATGGCCAAATAGAGTTTGGTGGAAAAACTTTTTTTTGGTCAGAAAATATGAATCAAGGCAATGAACAGATGAATGAAATTAGAATTTTGGTTGGCAAAAACAAGAAAGAAACATTATATGAATTGAGAGTTTTCATTGAGAAAAAATAAGCACTCAAACCAAGGCTTCACTCTAATTGAAGTATTGATATCTATTGTTATTTTGAGTCTCATAGCAGTTATCACCTCTAACTTCTTAAAATCTTCAATCCAATCAAGAGATTTTGTATCAGGAAAATCTAAAGAAATTTATGAATTTAATTTGCTCACTAGCACGCTAAATGAAGATTTGATCAATGCCGTAAACATTCCTTTAACAAATTTTAGAGGCGATATGGAAAAGGCAACTTTTATTGGTGGCGCTAATACCGACAGTTTCTCATTTATAACTAAAGCAATCACTCAAGATATATCGTCCAAAGACTTAGTAAGAGTTGAATATGTTTTAGAAAATCAATCATTGGTAAGAAGACAATATTATGCTGCCTCACCTGCAAACCCATTGGAATACATGGAAACAATGCTTTATGAAGATGTGGGTAATCTGCAGTTAGAATTTGCTGATAAAACCCAATGGTATTATGCATGGCCACAAGGACCAATTACACAAAGACAAATTCCAAACTTGATAAAAGTTTCAATCACCAATAAGCAAAATGAATCATTTGTGTGGATAGTCAATCCAAGCATCAATACTATTTATGAATAAACCTGGCGTAGTATTAATTTCAACATTATTTATTGTGATGGTCATGTCTATTATCAGCATTCAGATCAGTAAAAGCTTTTTTCTCTCAATCCAAAGGGATTCGTATATAGATTTTAAGAATTATAGTTTGCAATTGTTGTTGAGCTCAGAAAAAGAAGCTATTAAGTCCATTCAAAAAGAAATTATTTCTTCAAATAAAAAATTAACCAATAAAGATCCTGTTCTTAATCAGAACTATTTCTTTTCCAATGAATTAGCCACAATTGAAGTGGATGTTTCCGATGCCTCTAATTGCTTTAACCTTAACAGTATTTTTATTAAGACGGGTGATAACATTCAAATTAAAAAAGACAATCAGGAATGGTTAAAGAGGTTGTTAAGATTAGAAGGTGTTGATACTCCAGACATAGAATCATTTGTTGATCAATTGATTGACTGGGTTGATCTTGATAATCAGCCATTGAATTTTGGTGCAGAAAACTATTTTTACATTGGGCCCTTATCTTCAATTAATCAATACACTGCTAAAAGATTATTATTCAATCTTTCGGAGATCAAAAATTTCCCTGCTTTAGATCAAATAAATTTTAAAAAAATATCTAATAATTTATGCGTCTTACCGGGGATTTCAAATCAGTTAATTAATGTCAACACACTAAATGATAGCCATAAAAATTTGATAGCAGCATTTTTTGACGAAGAAAATTTAGAATTTATTGAAAGCCAGATATTAGATGCTCCAGAAAATGGTTATGATTCTGCTAATGACTTTGCAAATAAAATCTCTCAATCGGGCCTTTGGCCATCGCAGGTGTTGAGTATTAACTCAAAAACTTTGCTAATTTCCACTAAGATATATAATCAAACTTTTTCCAGTGAATTAGAAAGTCTTGTTATATTAGATGTTTCTAACTCAGCAAAGGTTTTGAATAGAAATTTTAACTTTTAAACCCCATGATTAATTACTTTATAAAATTTGATGATCTGAAGCTTGCATCTTTACAGCTCTTTTCTTATGAAGAGAGCGGTGAGAGCAGGGTGGAAACAAAGAATTTAGTAGATGTTAAAGATAGTTTTATTCCAGGCAGCAGCCTCTTCGTCATGCTCCCCTCAGCTTTATTTGGATTCTATTCAACTGACAATGATCTTGGATTAAAAGATGAAATTTTAAAAGCTAATATCCTCAGCGAGTCTGAGGATGGGTTGATAAGCGATATATCAGATTTAAAATTCTTTTTTCATCCGAGCTTAAAGCTAGCATCATGGATTAATCAAAACACCTTCAATTCAGTGGCTGAACATTTTAATGAGTTTGATGGAGATATTTATTTTTATCCCGAACATTTTCTATTGCCTGACGGTATAAATTCTATTTATATTTACGAGAATAGCTTTTTTTGCGCATTCAAAGACTTGAGTGGCTTTAGCGGCTCCAATGAATCCCTTGAAAATTATTTACAAGTGTTGGAATCTGATGGGCAAGATTTAAATGCACTAGAAGCTTTTGGTGAAGAGGATTTAGATGCTTTTAACAAATTCCGTAAATTGAATTTTAAAAAGATGCAATTTTCCGACCTGCATATAAGCTTCATTAATAATCAAAGATTTAATAATGTAAATTTCTTTCAAAGAAAATTTTCAATTAATTATTTCAAGCAAAAGCTTAAATTTAATTCACTTGAGTTTTTGGGATTAAGTTTTTCAGCTGTTTTTTTATTATTAGCTCCTCTAGTCATTTCCTATAATTTAAACTCATCAATTAATTCATACAAAGAAAGCACTGTAAAAATTTTTCAGCAATTGAATCCAAGCTTTAAAAAATTAGTTAATCCGCGAGCGCAAATTGACGATTTAACAAGGAATATCCCAAAGCAAAATACTATCTCAAAACAAGATTTAAGCATTTTGCAATATCTTCAGCGATTCAAAGATGAGTCAATTAAAAACCTATCAATTGACTTGCAAAAGCAGGAAATTAATATTTTTTTAGAAGGCATGCCAGTATATAAATTGAATGCACTCAAGCAAATTTTGCAATCTGAGAAACTAACTTTTATTGAATCTGGTCTTGCTAAGAAAAATGAAAGTTTTTTTGGTAATTTATTAGTACGCTATGAATCTTAGAATATTTATTGATTTTTGGAATGCTCGCGAGCGAAGAGAGAGATCTTTGCTTGTATCGGCGCTGCTAGTTTTTGTATTAATCTTATTAATAATATTTTTTACCAAAGCGTATAGCTCTATCAGCATTCAAAATAGAGCTCTCGAAAGTGCAAAAAATGATTTTTATTATGTTTTTGATAAAGCTGAAAATGCAGAAATCTACAATCAATCAAAACAAACTATTAACCAAGGAATCTCCATTGATGAATTTTTTATTTCCCAGGCTCAGTTAAATGAAATATCAGATCTGAATATTTCTGAAGAAAACGGTCAAGCAATGCTCACTTTCTCTCAGCCGTTAATAATAAATATTACTAAATTTATACAAATACTTAATGCACACCCCTCAATTCTCATCGATTCCATGGACATAGAGCTATTAACTGGGACATTTCAAATCAAGCTTTACATCAAAATTATATAAAAACTATTTATATATAGTTTGCTTTTCTATTCAAAGCTAAGTTTATATATTTATTCCATTAGTTAATTTTGGAGTTTTTGTGTCCTTTAGTAATAAAAGTTTTTTATCAATTCCAGCATTCTTGTTTTTAACTGCTTGTGGAGGAGGGGGCAGCACCCCGCTTGAATTATCCGTTGCATCTTTTGCTGAATTTCAATTGATTGAAAATCAAACCGGTTCTTGGTCAATTGATGCATCTTCGAATAAGACTGATCCAATTTCCTATTCTTTATCAGGTGGTCCTGATTCTTCTTTTTTTAGTCTCTCAGGTAATACATTGTCATTTGCAGGTACTGCAAATTACGAAGCGCCTGATGATACTAACAAAGACTCAGTTTATGAGGTTAGCGTCACTGTCTCTTCTCAGTCGGTATCCAAAACCCAAGCAATTTATGTTCGAGTGGCTGATGCACCTGAGGCGCCAGTTATTTCTACTGCATCAATTGACAATGTTAAGGAAAATATAACTTCGGTAGCAACAATTTCAGCAAGCGATGAAGATGTGGGATCTGTCCTCACTTATTCTTTATTGGATTCTGGTGGAGCTAAAGATGAAAAATTATTATCAATAAATGAATCAGGTGTTGTCACATTTATAAGTGCGCCTAACTATGAATCTCCATCAGATTTTAATTCAGATAACACTGTTGAATTTACCGTAGTGGTTTCAGATGGCTCTTTAACTGCACAGGCCGATTACTCATTTGAAATTATTGATGTGAATGAGTCACCATCTATTGCAACAACTGAAATTAGCGATATAGCTGAGGGAGTTTCTAGCATTGCTACTATTTCTGCTTCTGATCCTGATGCTGGCGCATCTTTGACATACTCTTTAGTCGATTCTAATGGGGCTAAAGATGAAGGTCTGCTTTCAATAGATTCATCGACTGGAGTTGTAGCATTTATCTCAGCTCCAAATTTTGAGACGCCTACCGATGTAGGAGCTGATAATAAAATTGAATTTTCCGTCTTGGTCTCAGATGGTTCATTGGAGGTTAGTCAAGATTACTCATTTTCTATAACCAATGTAAATGAGGCGCCAACGATTTCAACTTCGTCATTCTCAATAGCAGAAG
>ERZ807291.1672-NODE-1672-length-35276-cov-5.779876_pt1 | contig 35276 bp, 27 predicted proteins | sample MGYA00521257_ERZ807291 | MGnify/ENA primary metagenome ERZ807291 (study PRJEB31413, sample SAMN03169783) | marine metagenome | biome: Marine; feature: Water; material: Subsurface seawater | place: North Sea | collected 2011-04-28 | depth 1 m m ...
CGTCTCAGTCCAGTTTTGATCAATTGTCTTACATCTTTATGGATTTTACTACCTTTCTCAATGGGGTCGATTTGGAGAATAAATATAAGGATCAAAAGCATAGACTCCAGAATGCAGTAAAAGTATTTTGTGATTCAGTAGAAGAATTAGATCCGCTTTTACTGAATGAAAAAAATATATCTCAAGATTGGTTTAAAATTGCTCCATCTATCGAAATTACGGCGAAAAAAGAATGATTTCTTCACCATTTTTGAAAGTCTAATTTCTAATACAGTTTTTTGATAATCAATGAAATTACATTAATTAATGAGCGCGGAAAACTATATAATCCAATCGCCCTGCGATTCGCATGTATGGTTTGATAGTCTGATAAACTGTAAATGGAAGAGACTAATTTCAAGGGAAAGAATAACATCTCCCTCTTCTCTATGTGATTTCATGTTAAAGTACACTCCTTGGTTTTGTGAAAATGATACTTTTCGTTGTCGAAAATCAGTCAGCAAAAAATTTTTTCGAAAAGTAAAAGCAAAAGCAGATATTGAGAAATTTAATTTCTGGCCAGTTACATTTGATGATACATTAAGATTTTTGTATGAAAATCCGATACTTTTAAACGAAATTGAATTCCCATTAGCTATTCCCCCCGCTGGGATTCACCGAATGCAGTATTCAAAATATTGGATCGGAGATTTTTATTCCTCTGATTTAATCATAAATGTTCTACAGCAAGGCAAAATTAAATTATTACCTGACCAGAATATTTTGGACCTTGGGTGTTCTAGTGGTTCATTGCTAAGAGTTCTTAATTGGTACTTTCCTGCAATAAATTGGAAAGGATGCGATACAGTAAAAGGATCAATTGATTGGGCATCCAATAACCTTAAAGGCATAGAATTCTTTCATATCTCTCAAAAACCTCCTATGCATGTAAAAGAATCTTCTATTGATGGTCTCATTGCAGTTTCTGTATGGAGTCACCATAGTTCGAGTGCTGCAAAATTATGGTTCAAAGAAGTAAAAAGAATATTAAAAACAGGAGGATGGTTTCTTTTTACAACTCATGGTTTAAATTCTCTCTTCTATAATTCAAAAAATTTAGATAAACCTATAGAACGATGGATCTCGATTTACGAAGGTTTACTTCAAAGTCGTTCAGTTTTTGAGCAAGTTTGGATGACTGCTGACGAAACTGGTAATGATGCTTCCGATTGGGGTAACTTATATGTGAAGCCTGAGTTGATTTTTGAACAACTATTGGAAGAGTTTGAGCTTCTTGGATATGAGAGAGGACTAAATCAGAAAAATCAAGATGTGTACCTTCTAAAAAAGAAATGAGTTCGAATCACAAAATTGTTTTTTGGGGACAAGAATAAAATTTCTAAATTCGGATTTTGTCTTTTTCGGATTCCGCTTTCTCTTCAAGTTTGCTTACTTCTTGGGCTAAAATTCGACGGGCTTCTTCTGCTTCTTCATGACTTCCTTTGGCTAAGGCATCCTGTGCGCTTTTTTCCAGGAAGATTTTCCGCTCGGCAATTTTTGCCTTATATTTCGAATCAATTTCCGCAATCTTTGCTTTTTGTTCTTCGTTGAGCGGTTTGTCGCCGCCTCCCATTCTTTCCATGGCCAATTCGTATGAACTTTTCATGCGTACTAGTTTAGTGGAGAAAAATTAAATTTCCTCAAGGTTATTCGATCACTTCCTTTCAATGAGCAACGAGGCCTTGGGGATTTCGCTGGTTTTCCAAAAGGTCGTATTATCCTCGGAGAATCGGTAATGCTTAAGGGTTACCCTGAGTTGAGCCGGACCTTCAGGGAACTGGGGATACTGAGCAATCAGGCTTAGAACATTCTCATTTTGCAGGAATAAAGCTTCAAGGAAATTCCCAAACCATTGGGACCGACCAAGAAACGCTCCGAGCAATTGATTATAATTTTGAAGAACCTGCTGTTGGATATGACTCGGGGAATTGGAAAGTGCGAAAAATTCTTGCTCACCGAGTACTTCCTGAAGATTTGCGAAATCGTCTTGATCTCCACCATTGGCCGAAATTTGCAAAAATCGAAAATACAAAAAACGGGTAAAATCATTTTGGACATAGTTTTCAAAATTGAGACCCTCAAACCACATTTGCCAGTCAAGCCGTGGCATGTGCGGGCCGGCAAATGAAGCCGACCGCTCCAAGTTTCCAGGTTTCCATTTGAATTCATAGGGTTGCCAGTCTTCGCCGTCGGTCGATCCTTCAATAATAATCTCAGGTCGCATGGTGGTCATAACCCGGAACAAACCGTAGGAATTAAAGCTCCGCAGAACTCTTGCCTCTGCCTGTAATGATTTAATCCATTGAGGTACTTCCAGGTATTCTTCTCCGGTGGGTTTATTTCCCTTCAAGTCGTTTGAGATGTGACTATAACAGGTGGGCAGAAAAACTGAAAAGAGGAGAAAAAGAACGGGCGTTCGAAAAGGTGACTTACTGGCTGTTATCTCGTTTGTACTTTTTGAAAAGCGATTCGTTATTGCTGAGGGTATGGTCTGATCATCCAGCAGGGGGATGCAGAGGCAGAGGGTTAATAAATTGAAAAAGCCGTAGTTGCCCGAAAGTAGAATGGCTACCTGCAGTAGGACTTGCCCAATTAGTGCCACCCGCCTTGCATTGCCTGGTAAAAAAAAGCAAAGAGGAAAAGCGAGTTCGATAACATACATGAAATACAGAGAAAGTGAATCAAACCAAGAGGGCAGGGAATGAATCCACCTCGACAATCCATGGGGTAACGGTTGCGTCCAATAGTGATATTCCAGAGCGGTGAGTTCACGCCAGGTATTGGTTCCGTCCCCGGTAAATGAAGTAAATTTTACAATGCCGGACTCGAACATGAGTTTGGCGAGTAGGGCAATCACTAGAATTCGGGACCAATGGGAAAAATAGACTTTTGAACCAAGGCGATGGAAACGAACCATGGGAAGAAAGGGCAGGGATAAGAGTAAACTCTCTACGAGCAAAATATCCCACTGAAAGCTAAGGAATGGTTCCCCAACTACCATGAGGGACAAATAAGTGACATAAGAAAAGATTCCGCTTACGAGCGGGACCCATCCAAGTGTCAGGGCAAAAGATGATAGCGATCCAATAACAAAAAGGGTGGTATGCCCTCCGGGAATTGAAAACCAAAGTAAGGTGGGTCGCAGAGAGTATTTGGAGAGATCAGGGTTTTGTTCCGCCATTTGTTCAATTTCATACAAATCTTCATTCCATGGAGATATGCCATCCGCTCCAATCAAGGCATCTGCCTGAATCCAGTAAGACAAAAAAGCACATATGGAAATCAGCCCAAGAACACGCCCAAAAAACCAATGAGCAAAAGTAAATGAATAGTTGGTATATCCCAATTGCTCGAAAACCTTCAGGGAAAAAGCTTTTTTTTCTCTTATAAGGTTTTCAGCGTAAACTGATTCCTTTTCAAGCATACCTCCACATTTATGACTTCTGAGCGTAGCATATGCAATCTAATGAAAAGAATAATAATTATTTATCTTTTAAAAGAAAGATAAACAGAGATAAGAAATTGGGTCACTCCCTGGTGTGGATGTTTTCCTAAAAAACTTATCTTAGGAGGCTTATTTCAAGAACTTTTGCTTTCTGAGGTAGCGATCTAGCTCACCCATCCACTCGTAATAAGTCTGAGGATCCATGGCAAAGGATTCAATGGCCATGGGCCGGTTTGATTTAGGGTCAGATGGTTTGGGTAAATGGAAAGATTTTCGGCTCGAATGAGTCGAGTAGGATACCTCCGCACCGGCATTTTTGTCGTTTGGTTCAAATACACTGATGTGAGTGATCGGATGGTCCATGCTAAAACTATCTATTTCAACGATGAATGAGCACAAATCTCAGTAATCAACAAAAAAGCCTGGTTAAACCCAGGCTTTCTTGAACTCGTCTGAGACGAGATAAATCGTTTCAGATCGAATTACTCGGAAGCGTTACCTTCGGAGTGATTGTGATCGCCTGAGCAGCATTCACCGTCTGCACCACAGCATTCAGCTTCGGCAGCACCACCGCAGGAGGCAAACAATCCAAGAGAAATGATTCCAAGAATAGAGAGTAAGTATTTCATGTTATATATATTAAGTTGAGAGCCAAGGCTCGTGTTCAAGACTTCCATCATCTAAATTGAGTCGATTTAGTCAAGGCTTTAGCTAACATTGCTAATTTGATCACTTTGTTTGTATTAAGTCACTCTAACGATTTCTTGGTTGTTAGTTAAGAAAACTTTATCCTGCGGACGGGGTGTAATATTCTTAAGCCCGGTGAAGGATCCAAATGAAGGCAGGATGATACTTTGTGGTCTAACCCAAAAGCATGCAGCCCGTATTCCAGCTCTCCCTGAACCTTGGATAGAAAACCCAGGGTGAATATGACCAGCCAAGTAGGGCAGAACTGAATCTTCTACTGGATGGTGTCGGCAGTCCCAGTTTTTTAAGCTATAAGGTTCGGGAACGCATTGAATTTCTAATTCAGGCCAAGGATCACCTGACTTTATGTCGTGGTTTCCTCGAATAAGAATAATTTCCAAATCCCCTAGCAATTCCCTCCATTGAAAAAGTAATGTTCTTACCGGGGCAGTTTTCCCTTGCTTGGCATGCAGAAAATCTCCGAGGAAAATAAGTTTTCTTGCATTAGTTTTGCGTACGAGTTCTTGCAACCTGTTACAATCATCTTGAGTGGTATGTTCAGAAACTGGAATGCCTACTTTTCTGAAAGTTGCGGCTTTCCCAAAATGAGGGTCTGCTATAAATAAACATTCTTCTTTCGGGTAGAAAATGGCTTTCTCGGGGAGTAAATGAATGGATTGATTTTGCCAGGAGATTTCGGTCATTAGGGAAATTTCTTTAGAATGAACTATCCATTATCTTTTTCCAAATCCTTTGCCATCTTACGAACTCGATCTCCCCATGATTCTGAACTTACCTGGGTGCGAAGAGACTCTGCCCAGAGAGGAAACGCAAATGGGGTTAATCGATGTGTTTTCGAAAGGATAAATTCTTGTTTTTTAATTGCTTCAAGATTTTGGCTGATTCTTTGGACTTCAAGTTGCCTTTCCAATACCTCCCTTTTGGCTTGGGTTAAAAGAAGGTTGTCCGGGTCATACTTGGTGAAAACATCAAAAAAAAGGCCTCCTGAGGCTTGTACTTGGCGCGCCGATTTTTGGGCTCCGGGATATCCTTGGAAAATTAAGCCGGCGACACGGGCAACTTCCCGGAATTGTCTTTTAGCCATCTCGCTTAAGTTCATACAATTGAGTAATTCATCGACCACATTCTTCGGCGTAAGTAATTCACGCCATTGTTCAATTTCGATATCAATATCTTCATTGGAGCAGAGATGGAAACCATAGTCATTGAAGGATACGGAGACTGTCATCGGTGCCATTTTGGACATTCGGTAACTTGCAAGAGCTGCTAAACCTTCATTTGCCAGTCTACCTGCAAATGGAAAGAGAAACCAATTGTTACCCTCTTTAGTTCGCGTTTTTTCAATAAGAAATTGATCGGGAGTGGGGAGGGTTGAATTTTTATCCTGAATCGACAGGGTCGGTGCAATGGCTTTCATCTCCGGATCTTTGGTATTTCCACTCTTTGCCTGCATTAATTTTTTTCTTACCGCGATAGAAAGCTCTGAGGATAGAGGAGATTTCCCTCCTCCCCATATAGGTATCGTACCAGGACCGGATTTAGCTTTACTTACAATCGCAGTTAGGTCGCGTATTCTTTCCAGTTTAAGAAGCTTACCAGAAAAGAAAAAATTGGATTTTGGTTTAAGTCGACTGATAAACGATTCCTCGATCGTTCCAAGGGTCTTTCCGGTTTTAAATTTAACTGTAATTGCCTGATCACTGGTAATGGTGCCAATGGACATCCGATGAAATCGCCCGATGATTTTTGATTCCACGCAATGCGTACCGTTTTTCACAACGACCCGTTTAAATTGATCATAAGCCCGCAAAGTCTTACCTCCACGAATCACAAAATCGAGTGTCCATCCCCATTCTTCATCTGTGAGATCCCGATAAGACCATGCAGTTCTTACTTCGTCAAAGGCCTCTTTGTCTGAAAACCCACCACCTAATGCCAAAGTTATTAAATGTTGGGCAAGAAGATCAAGGGGCGCCCGCAATGGTTCCCTCTGTTCAATTTTCCGTTCTTCCATTGCATCTCTTGCGGCTGCGTATTCCACCAGTTCCATCGCTTGTGTGGGTACACAGAAGACGCGGCTAACTGCTCCCGGTTGATGTCCGCATCTGCCGGCTCTTTGTAGGAGTCGTGCAACCCCTTTGGGACCTCCAATTTGGATCACTTGTTCAACAGGTGAAAAATCGACACCCAAGTCAAGACTACTGGTACAGACAACGGCTTTAATACTGCCAGTGCGAAGTCGGTCCTCAACCTCTGTGCGGTCTTTACGATCGAGAGATCCATGGTGGATGCCTAGGTGGTCCTCCCATGTAGGGCGAACTGAAAGAAGGGCACGATACCAATATTCAGTTTGTGAACGAACATTAGTGAAAATCAAAGTGGTCTTGGCTTTTTCTATCTGTTTGGCCACCTCTTCAACCAATTTACCTCCAAGATGCCCGGCCCAGGGAAACTTTTCCATATCTTTAGGGATAATTGTTTTAACGACAAACTTCTTCTTTAAGTCACCATTAATGAGCACGCGATTGGGATGGCAACCCACAAGAGTGGACAAGGCCGTGTCTAGGTTTCCCAGAGTAGCTGAAAGCCCCCATGTCTTTAAATTCGGATTCCATTTTCTTAGCCTGGCGAGGCAAAGTTCAGTTTGGGTTCCTCTTTTGGTCGCAAGTAATTCATGCCATTCATCAACTATGACTGCCCGTAAATCGGAGAATGCTTCCTTGGTTTCCGGATAGGATAGTAGTAAAGAAAGACTTTCCGGAGTGGTCACCAAACAGGAAGGATATTTTTTTCTTTGCTTGGCTTTGACTGAACCGGATGTATCCCCTGTTCGTGATTGTATTGTCCAGGGCAATTCGAGCCCTTCGCTTAATTCTTCGAGAGTCCGGGTCGTGTCCTCAACCAAGGCCCGAAGAGGAGTTAGCCAAAGCACGCGTAATCGCGGTGCCCGCCTTGAGACTTTTTCACTTGGTTGTTCGCTCATCCACTCTAGAAGGGTGGGTGTCCAAACCGCGTATGTTTTACCCGTACCCGTAGGTGCGTGAACCAGACCGCTCATTCCTTCCTGATAAGCCTTCCAAGTTTTTTTCTGGAAGGGAAAAGGCATCCAGTTTCTCTCTTTAAAGAAGCTCTCTGCTTTTGATTTTGCTTTGGAGTAAGAAATTTTTTTGTTCAAAGGAAGGATTCCTAAAAGAGTAAAGATTGTTTGCCTGAAAAAGGATCTAATAGTTTGGGATCGTTGTTTCGAGTCGAGTTGACCCGTGAGCTTACTTGCATGGCATTCCACTTAGGTTGATCAGATTGAAGCAGAGAGCTCAGCTGTTCATGATCTCCATTTAACCAGTTACGCCAATGAGCCTCAGTTAAAGCCATTGGGGCTCGATGATGGATATGTAAAGTATTAGACGGTGCACTTAGGGTTAAGACTGAAAATACAGTTTTTGATGAATCGGGGCCGAGGAATTTTTTCCAGATACCGGCAAAAGCGAATACTTCATTTTGTTCGGAAGATATAAAGTGCGGATATTTTGTACCCTCAATGACTTGCCACTCAAACCAGCCATCGGCAGGGATAAGACATCTTGTTTCTGAAAATGATTCTTGGAAAATTAGTTTGTCGGCTACGGTTTCAGATCTTGCATTAATAGGAAAGAAATCTGCCGACTTATTAGTTTTAGGGCTACCCCATATCATTTCTTCCCATTTTGCATATCCATTGTGTGATATAATGACTGGGTGTGTTTGTCCTGGCGCACGATTGAAGTTTGGTTCAACATTGGGGGCTGGTTCTTTAACCAACTTTTTGAACTGTCCAAGGGAATTTTTTTTCCAGGTATATCTACCGCACATCTTTACTCACTATCACTTGCTGCTGTTCCGGGCAAATGACTCAGGCTTGCCTCGGGAAGGCTCCGTTCATCGGATTGATCTGCTGTATAAAGTTTATGAGCCTGGAAGCCTGCACGAAAAGGAAAGCCATTTTCCTTTACCCATTCGGTGATGGAATTTAGCACATTTGGATCTTTACTTTTTGACCACTCAGGGTGAAGCCAAACCGGGATCGTCTCATCTTTTAGGCTAAGTGCGTCATTCCATTTGGAAATACTCTCCTCATCTTCAACGATTATTTTGTATTCATCTACTCTTTCCAGTGATTCCTCGATGGGTGGAGCCGCCCATTTTGGACTAATTGTAATCCAGTCTATTTCACCGTTAATTGGGTAAGCACCACAAGTTTCCAAGTGGACGGGAAGGTTTCGGCTCCTTAATTGGTAAGCTAAGTCTTGCAGGTTATGAATCGCAGGTTCACCTCCCGTTATTACGACGATTTCCGGGCAGGCGAGAAATGCTTCATCAGCCAGCTCATCAGGGAGCATCCGACATACATGGTCAGGTTTATATTCAGGGTGCCAAGTTCCGGCAGAGTCGCACCATGGGCAATGAACGGGGCATCCGTGTAGGCGAATAAAAAAAGCAGATTTCCCCAGATGCAATCCCTCTCCCTGCCAAGAATGAAACCTTTCGTACACAGGGTAACCTTCCATTGTATTAAGAAGGCTGGTAGGTGGCCGAATTCTTTGAATCTTCTTCTAAGTGTAAGGATTTAAGCCGGACGCGACTTTTTGTTTTTTGATCAATCATAGGTTGGAAAATGTAATATAGGAAATGGGCTATTCCTTCGCAGGATGCGCTATCAACCCAGAAGATTTTAAGTAAACCCAGAGATTCCATTTTTTCACATTCGGCTCGGTGTGGGTCGTTATCTCGAAGTGCAGTGGCATGATCCAAGTTTTGATCAATCCAATCTTTAATGAAATGAAGGTCGCCAAAATCGATTACAAACCCGTTGTCGTCCAATTCCTTTGCTTCAAAAGTCAGGGTTACAGCCCAACTGTGACCGTGCAAACGGGAGCACCTTCCAGCGTGCAGTGGTTGGCGGTGGGATAGGGGAATATCCCGATAAGATTTAGTACAGGTGATCATTTGAAAAGAAAATCAATCCTCATATTTAGTGGGGTCAGGAATCTTTGCGAGTGCAAATGCTTCTTTTCGTTCCACACAGGTACCACATTTTCCGCAATGAAGTTCCCTTCCTGCATAGCAGGACCAAGTCAGATCAAGCGGTGCCTTTAGGTCATGCCCCAAGGTCACGAGGTCTGCTTTCGAAAGGCTCACAAAGGGGCGGTAAAGAGAAAGGTTTTCCCAATCTGCCAAACCAAGGACAGTATCCATGGCATTTGCAAACTCGGGACGACAGTCCGGATAAATAGTATGATCTCCAGCGTGTGCAGCGTAGGCAATGGTATCATAGGAAAGAGAAAGTGCATGTCCGCCTGCAAGTGCCAACAAAATCATGTTTCGATTGGGCACGACTGTCGACTTCATGGATTCTTCGGCATAGTGACCTTCTGGTAGTGCAACATTATTATCGGTCAGGGATGATCCTCCTAGGATGTCTCCAAGCTGTGGAAGATAAAGTATTTGATGAGGCAAATCCATTTGTTGCGCTACTATTTTGCTATGATCGAGTTCCTTGGCATGCCTTTGACCGTAATCAATTGAAAGCAGTCTTGTTTCATCTGCCTCATTTTTCATTTTGGCAGCCAGGACCGTTGAGTCTAGCCCGCCGGAGAAAAGAACAAGTGCTCTCATAATTTGGAATATAAAAAATTCATAAGGTGAGATTTTTCATACTCAACTCTTGGCCAAGGTCGACTCGTTTTTTTATTGGTCATTCTTCGGTGAGAATTTAATTTTATCAGGTCTGGGGAATATTCTCCGATGGATACTATAAATTCTTTCTAGTTCCTTGATCGGAGTTGGGTGATCATCAACTCGAAGATCACGAAAGCGATCTGATAGTCCACCGTATCCCCAACCTTCATTTACAATAAGTAAGGCGGCGGATTGCCTGCCTCTTTTATCTCCACCTGCTTTTTGTCCAGAATGAAGTGAAATTAGCATTTTCTCTGCAAGAGTGCCTTTTGTATTCTCAAAGCCTTTTGCCATGGCTTCAATCACTTCAGGACCGGTCAAAATATTACCAATTACCGCGTACCCTCGACCTCTTTTTCCACCAGCCCATGCCATGCATTGTTTTCCCGTAAAAATAGAGGAATTACCATTTGCGCCTAATACAGCAAATTGGCGGTGCTCCCGATTAGAGTCTGCTTCAGACATAAGATCTACGACTTTATCAGTTGAGTTTCCTGATGCGAGGAGCTCAAGCCCAACCGAACCAAAGCGAGGATTTCCCCAGGCCTGGGTGGCGATCGCACCAACACCCGCTTTTGCAAAAGGGACCACTGCACCCACCGCCACAAGTTTAGATTGTACAGCAACTCCTAATTCCCCGGTTTTTGGATCGTGGGCAACAATTGAAAAGGTTGAAATCGAGTTTGAGGGAACTTTACCAAATCCAAGAATTGGCAGTACCCATAAGCAAATTGGAAAATACATACTACTTGAAACTATTTGGGGGTAGATTTTCTGACAACTTATTTATTGGACTGAGCTTTAGATCTTTAGGTTTGCTTATATTTTAAACTATTTTGACTTAGTGACAGTTTGGCTTCCACTGCTAGCACCCACAGTTTAAAAGGTCATTCGCCTTGACCCTAGTGTGAAAACGCTTACTTTATTTCCTTATATTTGTGCCGGGCTAGCTCAATTGGTAGAGCAGTTGACTCTTAATCAATTGGTTCGGGGTTCGAGTCCCCGGCCCGGTACCATTAATTTGAGGTTTAGCAACAACCGCTTTCTGGAGAACAGGAAGATACGCTTTCGTTAATTACTACATTAACTGGCTGTGCTTCAGGGATACCGCACTTATCCTTGGCTAAGCAGTCTGTTTGAGTTGCCTTCAGAAGAAAGCGACCACCATCAAATTCAAGGCCGTATTTACCAATAGTTTCAGATTGGTACTCGACTTCAATCTCAAGGTTACCCAACCCCAATTCCTTTTCGGCCATTTCGATAATCTCGATTACTTTTTGTGGTTGGAGCCGATGGTCTAAATCATCTGCGCTCCAAAGTTGGAAATTAGCGTTATTTTCTTTTCGAACAGTTCCTCCACAATCAACATAAATTTTACTGATCATACCAACCTCAGTGAGATGGAAATGAGGAGCAACATGGCTGCCACTTGGCAAAACAAAGGTGAGTTGTTCCAATGTAGAAAGAGTGTTTTTGAAGTCTTGGATATTCATAAGGTAAGGTTATTTAATAAGGGAGATCTTCGTTCTTTCAAGAAGAAGTCTCAATTGGATAAGATTTTGCCATAGACTGACCCGCTATTCTACCCGTTGTCCATGCCGCCTGAAAATTAAATCCTCCTGTGATGCCATCAAGGTTGAGGCATTCCCCAGCAAAAAAAAGTCCAGGATGAATTTTACTTTCCATAGTCTTGAAATCGACTTCTTTGAGGCAAATTCCCCCACAGGTTACAAATTCATCTTTGTTCGTAGTCTTACCATCTACTTGGGCTCGAAAAGATAGTAGGTTTCCGACTAAATTTCGTGAATGCTGCTTGCTGAGATGAGCCCAAGTTGTCTCCAGGGGTATAGAAATGAGATCAAGGATTTTGATCCATAATCTTTTGGGCAGTTCTGGGAACGGGTTTTGTGAAGTCCGTTGCGTGGGGATTTTTTTTCTGAAATCATTTAATTGATTTTTAAGATCTTCGGGTTTCATTTGTCCCAGCCAGTTGATCTCTGTTTCAAATCGATAATTTAATTTAGCAAGATTTTCGGCATCCCATGCTGAAGCTCGTAAAACAGCCGGTCCACTCAACCCACGATGAGTGATTAGGATGGGGCCATTTTGTTTCTTACCTAGAGGGTGATTTAGCACGGTTGCATTTTGGACGGAGATTCCTGCGAGGTCTCTGAGGGGATGTGCCTTTAGATTGAATGAAAAAAGAGATGGCATCGAGGGATGTATCTTATGCCCGAGTTTACTCAGGGATTCTTCCAAACCTGAGCTTTTAAGGGATCCAAGCGCTAAACAGACTCGGTTGGCAATTAAAGTTTCTCCCCCAGCTAATGTAAGTTTCCACTTGTCGTGCAGTTTTTCTATATTTAAAAGCCGGTTTTCACGTAAAGTTTTGATTCCAGCTTTGCGAGCTGTTTCTGTGAGGCAATCAATTACGGTCTGCGAACTATTAGATTTTGGGAACATTCGTCCATCGTCCTCAGTCTTGGTCTCTACCCCTCTTTGTTCAAACCATTTGATGGTATCAAGAGGTTGCCAGTGATGAAAAGCTCCTCTCAATTCTCGTGGACCCCGGGGATAGCGTAAGCTTAATTCTTTTGGATCAAAACAATGATGGGTGAGGTTGCACCTTCCTCCACCTGAAATTTTTACCTTACGAAGAATTTTTTTTCCAGCTTCCACAATGCGAATGTCTGCGGATGGATTTATTTCAGCTGCCGTGATCGCAGTAAAGTAGCCAGCCGCACCTCCTCCAATGACTAAAGTTTTTCCTTCGTCCTCCATTTCTCTAAGATAGCAAGGTCTTGAAAGTGGCGAAAGCAAGGAATTTATAAAAAGATAGGGGCTTGACAAATAAACTAAATATGCATATACCTAAGTGCATGCAATCATTATCTACTATCCTATTGCTTTCCGTTTTTATTTATTCGGCGGTCGTAGCCAGTGCTCAAAAATTCGACAATTATAAGCTTGGAGCATCGGTTCATCCTCGAAAACACAAGTTTTCCCTTACTCCAGTCGCGGATCAAATAAAGATGAATTCGAAGGGTCATTGGCAGATGGATTCAGATCAGGATAAAATTCCAGATGATGTGGAAAAGAATGGATACAGTGTATATTGGCAAATCATGGGAAGTTTTACATGGCATGAAGCGGCAGAAGATGCGATTCAGCGGGGTGGGTTCATTGCCACTGTTCCCACTGAAGAAGCTCATTATAAAATTCTTTCTATAATTAAAGAAAGAAAGTCATCTTGGTTGGGAGGACATGATCAGACTAAGCAAAATAGATGGGAGTGGATTACAGGAGAGAAATGGGGCTTTTCGAAGTGGGCCAAGGCAGAACCTAATAATTATGGGGGCCCTGAAGATGGACTTATCCTTAGTTTTGGAAAAGATTATGAGTATTGGAATGATGGGAAGATATCCACCCGATGCAGTTACATTTTGGAGAAATTTTACAAAACAAATCCGTTCTTAGCCGACTCTGATGGAGATGGCTTTCAGGATTTAGTTGAGATCAAAAACGGATTTGATCCCAATGATTCAAACTCTAGACCATATAATAACTATCTGCTCCCATAATAATTCTATCAATACGGGCAGACATTAAAAAAAATTTTAATGTCTAAGGAGTTGGCACGGTGTGATTACAAGTGATTAGTAAAGATTTATCTTTTCATTATTGATTGAATAGCTGTATTAAATTCTCTGGTGGATTTTAGAAATTACAGCAAAGAAATTACTGGGTTATCAGGCGCACTGCGATGAGTACGGATACACAAATATCTGAGCCTCAACTCGGGAACGGTATTATGCTCTATGGGTCGAATGATCCGGGCATTTTAATCGAAGAGTGTGCGAGGCAACTGAAGGCTCCTCTGTCTGACCCCCTTAAGGAAGAGGAGTTTCTTGTGCAAAGCCGAGGAATGGCCACTTGGCTACAACTTGGTATCGCCAAGAAAAATGGAATTTTTGCTCGTGGTAGATTTCGTTTTCAAGAGGAAGCCATTTGGATGATTTTAAGAGGATTCTTTGGGGAAGGACCTGAAAAAAACCCATATACGAAAGAAGGTATGGCTTGGAAGATATTTGATCTCCTCCCCGGTTTAATGGCTGAAGATTCAGCAACATTTTCATCTTTGCTTGATTATGTTGGAGAAGAGGATTTACGGGATGGGAACAGAGTTTTCCGGCTTTGCCGTCAAATTGCCACCCTTTATGATTCCTATCTCACCTATCGCCCAGAATTGATTCTTGGTTGGAATGAGTCCAAATTTCCTGAAGACCGGAATCGATGGCAGGCTATACTTTGGAAAAAGTTAAGGTCAGCCCTTGGTTTTAAGACATTACCGGAATTAGTGAGTCGCATACAAGGTGGTATCCATCCCCGGCAATTGGATTGGCTCCCCGAAAGACTTTCGGTTTTTGGAATTTCAACGATGTCTCCTCTTTTCTTGAATGTATTAAAAGCCTATGGCCAAGTCCGCCCGCTGAAAATTTTCTGCCTCCAACCGGCTCCTGTTTTCTGGGGTGAGGTCGAGTCTGAAAAGTGGAAGTTGCGTGCACTTAAAAGGGCTGAAGTTCAAGCAGGTTATCCAGTGGATGAAGATTTATTGAGTGATCGGGCAGGAAATCCATTGATAGGTTCTTTGGGAAGGACAGGGCGTGAGTTTTTTAATATGTTGGTAGATCAAGACGCCCATGATTGCCCCTTAGTCTTTCGAAAGCCTGAAGGTCACCAAATCTTACACAGGCTTCAACGGTGGATCTTTGATGTCCTGGGTGAAGAGACTGAAGCCATGTCTATGGCAGAAAATGAAGATGATAGCCTCGTTGTTAATAATTGCCATGGACCGATGCGGGAGACCGAGGTTTTAAGAGATTATCTTTTAAAACGATTTCGGGATGATCCGAGTTTACAACCGAGCGAGGTTTTGGTGATGATGCCAAGTCCCGAAGAATATTCCCCTTATATTCGAGCCACATTTGGAGGAATGGAAGAAGGGATGCCGAGAGATTTCCCATTTTCAATCGTTGATCGAGAACCTAGAATGGAAAGTCACTTGATTGATTTTTTATTTGATCTGCTCGAGTTTTTTGATGGTCGAGCCACCAATCGCGAAGTACTCGACCTTCTTGATGCACTTCCATCACGGGTTAAAAATGAATGGGAAGACATTGATTTGGAGATCTTTCGCAAATGGATTAATGATTGTCATGCGTATTGGGGTTTCAATGAGGCTCACCGTGAGAGGTGTGGTTCAACTGCGACCGATGAGCATACATGGAAACATGCTTTGGACAGGATGGCTCTTGGGTTTTGCATGCGTGGAGAGAATAAGGAATTATGGAATGGCACTTTACCGTATGATGAAATCGAAGGAGAGAATAGCATCCGGTTTTCTCAATTATTCAGGTTCCTGTCATCTCTTTCTGCATTTGAAAAACAATCCCGTGCTGAACAGAATCTTTCGAGTTGGTGCGATTGGCTTGGCCGATTGGCAAATGAGTTTTTTCCTCAGAATGACCGAACTTTACTTGATCGTAGAAAAATCAATGAGGCCATTGGGGACCTTGGTCCAGAATATCGTGCATTGTCCGAGGATGGGGTAGTCCCACTTCGAGTTATTCGTTACCATCTTGGGAATGTACTGGAGGTCGGATCGCCTCAAGGGCGTTTCTTAACTCAGGGTGTTACTTTTAGCGGTTTGCGACCAATGAGGAGCGTGAGTGCACGGGTGATTTGTATACTGGGCATGAACGACCAAGCTTTTCCTCGTCAGGACCGTTCTCCCAGTTTTGATCTTTCGGGAGACCGGCGGCCAGGAGACCGGTCCGCTCGGGAAGATGACAGGTATTTATTTCTCGAGACAATTTGGTGTGCAAAAGATTTTCTATATTTAAGTTATGTAGGACAGTCGATTCGCCAATCCCAAGATATTCCGCCGAGTGTGGTGATAACGGAGTTATTAGATGGTCTAGATAAAATAGTGGAGTGGCAGGATGAAAATTGTAATACGCTTAGAGCCAGGGAAGCGATTGTGTGTCGGCAGACCCTCCATCCATTTGGGCAGGAAAATTTTTTAGGTCTTCGAATTCCGCGTTCTTTCTCGATGCCAAACTTAAAAGCAGCCCGTTCACTTTTGCATCCGGAAAAAAAGATTCTTCCATTCGTTAATGGATCAATGAATGTAAATGAAAACAGGAATACTGAAATTTCCCTTAGAGACTTAGTTGAGTTTTTTACGAATCCCGCAAGATCTTTCCTTACATATTCCTTAGGTATGAAGTTGTGGGACGAGGAAGCCTCTCCACCAGACTGCGAACCTTTGGAGATCGATAGCCTGGGGAAATATAAATTAATGAGTCAAATGTTGGATGTGTTGCTCACTGGAAATGATATTTCTTCCTTATATGAATTGGAAAAAGCAGAGGGTCGCTTACCACCGGCAAATCTTGGTGAAGTTTGGTTTCATGAGTCGCAAAGAGAAGTCGAGGCTTTCATAAAACAATGGGGCGATCTGCTAGTCCCGTCTGCATTTGAACCCCAATCTTTTGAGCAGGAAATTGCTGGATTTTCTTTTCGGGGAGAAATTCCATCTTTAAGGAATGAAAAACATATTCTTTTTCGATGTTCCAAAAAAATTAATGGCAAAGATAGGGTACGCTTATGGGTTGAACACATAAGTGGTTGTGCATTTTCTTCCGAGGATTCTTTTCAAACGCTTTTCTTATGCACCGATCAAAAATATTTACACGCCAGTCCGGTTCCGCGGAAACAAGCATTAGGTATAATTGAGCAATTAATTTTGCTTCGTGAATCCGGGCTAGGGGAACCCCTTCCTTTTTTTCCAAATTCTTCCCACGCGTATCAAGAATCGATCCAGCAATCTTCGATTTCAAATGATTCCACTGAAGAGGAGGTTGCAAAAGCAGAACTGGTAGCGATGAATTCCGCTGAAAAATCATGGGCTTCCATTAAGATTAAAGGTGAGCGAATCCCGGGGGAGGGTGATGATTTTTCTTACCAGACATGTTTCGGGAAAAAACCATTTGATGAACTAGCCTTTGCCAAATTATCAGCTCAATTTTTTGAGCCCTATGATCAATTTGTAAAATTGGAAAAAAAAGAATGAAGCCATTTGATTGCACATCAGAATCTTTGGATAAAGGAGTTACCTTATTGGAAGCGAGTGCAGGAACTGGGAAGACCTATGCTTTGGCGAGGATTTTCCTACGCCTAGTTGTAGAAGAAGGCGTAGAAGTAGGTAAATTACTAACTGTCACCTTTACCTCTGCAGCGACCGAAGAGTTGCGCGGACGGATTCGAGAATTGCTGGTGCTTGCCCTCGCATCCTTACAGGCTGAATCGAAACCTGATGAAGATCAGACAATAAAGAGATTGAGAGACTTAGGTTCAGTTTCAAAAGAGGAATGTATTCGCAGGCTACGCTTAGCCATTACCTGTTTTGATGAGGCAATTATCAGCACAATACATGGATTTTGCCATCGGGTATTGGCTGAAAATTCTTTGGAGACAAATTGTTTGTTTGATGCGGAATTAGATAAATCAACCGATCACCTTATTTTAGATGCAGTTCGCGATTATTGGCGGATCAACTTCTGCGGAGCAAATCCTTTGGTCTCAGCAGTCGTGTCTATTGAAAAAATAAAGACAGATAGTGCCTTTCAATTTTATAAGAAATTACCAAGTACCCAGGGCTATGAGATTGGTTTTAACCCGGGGATGAGCTTACTTGAGGCTCAGGATAATCTGCTTCGAGTATTTAATGATGTAGGGTTGAGCTGGGTAAATGCAAAAGAAGATTACCTCAATTATGTTTCCTCCAAAATTTATAAATATACCGCCTATAAAAAAGTAAATTTACATACCGAAATTTTGGATCGAATTTTTATTCAAGGGGAAACAGTTACTCCAGATTTGATCGAGATTTTTGAATTTGTAAGGGAAGCAAAATTAAAACCTTTGAAAGATTTCCGGGATGAAGTAAAACCAGAGTTTGCGATCTTAGCAGAAGAGTTTTGGCAGAGTATCGAAAACTTCTCGCAAGCTCTACGGATTGATTGCGTGTCATTTATTAATCAGAGGTTGTCAGGATGGAAGGGTGAACGAGGAATTTTATCTTTTGATGATCTCCTTAGTATCACAGCAACTGCGATTCTAAGAAAAGATTCAGTGGGTGAACAATTAAGGGAATCTTTACGATCCTCATTTGAGGTAGCCATGATTGATGAATTTCAGGATACAGATCCTGTACAATTCACAATTTTCCGTGAATTGTTTGCTGGTACGGGGCGGCATTGGCTCTTCTTGATCGGAGATCCCAAGCAATCTATCTATCGGTTCAGGGGGGCTGATTTAGAAGCTTACTTTGATTTTGGGCGTAAGACCGAAGGGCGAAAATTTTCGTTGGAAACGAATTTTCGGACTGTTGCTCCCTTAGTCAATGCTACGAATGAAATTTTTAAAAAGAGTAGCAAGCCATTTTTACATGACGATTTATTGTTCAAGCCAGTTAAACCGAACTTAGAAGAGCCGGTTGACCAAAGTAAGTTATACTTGGAAAGCGGAAATCATTTGGCTCCTCTTGAGATCAGGGAGTTAAAGAACACGGGGGATTCTAAAATTTATAATACCGAAGCTAGAAAGAAAATTATTCATGATATGATTAATCAGATCTTTAAAGTTTTAGGTAGTGGAGAGATCGGAAGTAATCGGGTGAAGCCTGAAAATATTGCTATCCTTGTCCGCTCAAATCCTCAGGCTTTAGAAGTCTGGGAAGTCTTCAGGTCGTTTGGTTTACCTGCCGTTGTCTTCTCCGATATCAGTCTTTTTGCTTCTGTAGAGTCCAAAGAATTACTTTGGGTACTGGAAGGAATGGTCGATTGCAGGAATGAAAGATCTGTCCGTCGTGCATTGGCAACTGGTTTATTGGGAATGAAGACTCAGGACTTTTTAGACTGGCAAAAAGATTCCGGGAGTTGGGATGCTTGGCTGTCATGCTTTCGCCTACATTTGGAATTGTGGCGGAAAGAGGGAATTTATGTGGCTGTCATCAGTCTGTTAAGAAGGGCTCGGGCTTTGAGTCAAAATCTCCGCCGGCCAGACGGGGAGCGCCGAGTAACTAATTTTCTCCACCTTGCTGAGGTATTACATCAAGCATCCTCATGCAATCCGATGTCCCCGAATTCCCTGGTTGTTTGGCTGCGTGATCAAATTGAACAGTCTGCTCATGCCGAGGAAGAATATCAGCTCCGCCTGGAATCGGAATCAACTGCCATTCAGATTTTAACAGTTCATAAATCTAAAGGGCTTGAGTACCCAATTGTATTTGTCCCCTTTCTTGGGTTTAGCCCGGGGCGTATGGACGAGGGCTTTTTTTACCATGATCATAGAGGGCAATTAGTTGTAGACTTAAAAAAGAGTGCCGGGATAGAGGCTTCCGTGCAGGGAATGCTGGAAGAGGATCAGGAGGATGCCAGGGTGCTTTATGTGGCTATTACCCGAGCGGCATCCCGGTGTGTGATTTATCACGCACCCGTTCCAATCAATGAGAACAAGTATGCTCAACAGTTAAAGATTCCTGCCCTCACCCGGATACTCCGGAGCCAGGTATCGAGTGAAAATGAGGAGCTATCCAGTAAGGATTGGAAGGAAAATAAAATTGAATCTGAAATCCTATATTGGATTGAGAAATATCAATTAGAGAATTTTATATCATTCAATTCCTTTTCCGGAGACGAGGATATTAAAGTATATGACTGGAAGGAATCCTCCACTTTATTAATACCACAACTTTCAGGCAATACTTGGCCTGTAGATCGTAAAATTCCCAATGGGGTTTTATTACGTTCATTCAGCGGACTTGTCCAACGAGTTGATTTTGACGGGCGTGACTTGGATGCAGTCCAAACGACCGAAGACGGAGGTACTTTAGATCATTCCGAATTAGCCGATAAAATTTTTGAATTTCCTGCAGGAGCCGAGGCGGGAACATTTATGCACGAGGTTTTTGAAGAGATTGATTTTCAGGATTCCCGAAATTGGAAAAAGATTATTCAAGTAGCTCTGGAGAAATATGGCTTTGATTCAAATAAATGGCTTCATGTAATTTATTCGATGACTCAAAAAGTAATTAATTCTCCATTACAGTCGGGATTTTCCCTTGGTGATGTGTACAGGGGGGATCGGGTTGAAGAAATGGAGTTTCATTTTCCTATACGACAGGGAGTGATTACTCAGTTGGCAGGTGAGTTGCCGGACTCTTCTTTCTTGGGCCGCTATTTGCGCGGTCTTGCCGGTGACCAGGTATTACAGATCGAATCGCAGGGATATTTGAAGGGGCTTATAGATTTAATATTTAGGTTTGATGATAAGTATTTTCTCCTGGATTGGAAATCAAACAGGCTCAATGGAAGGGCTGACGGGTTTGGACCTCTTGGATTAGAATCTGAAATGTTAGATCATCATTATGTCTTGCAGTATCATTTGTACCTTGTCGGTCTGTTGCGTTTTTTACGGGGCAGAATAGAAGATTTTGATTACAAAACTCATTTTGGTGGGGTTTATTATTTATTTCTTCGTGGAATGGGTGAAGAAACAGACCAAGGGATATTCTTTGATTTCCCAGAACAGTCCGTGATTGAAAAACTGGAAAACTTTCTTTGCCAAAGATGATCATGGATCAATATCAGGACAATTTTGATGCTCACTCTGAAAATTTAAGTCGAGCTTTATACTCTTATTTTTCCGATAAAGAAGAGAAAGAAAACCTTCCGGTTCTAGATCAACTTTTACGAAGATTAGTTAGGGTCCAAGTCCAAATGGGGCGTATTTTTTTGAACCCCAGTGAAACGCTTGAAATTACTGACAGTCCGACTGCATTAAATGCAATTGGAGCTGAAAATGAAAAGTGTCCCCTTGTGTTTACCGAAATGGGTAGGCTATATTTTCGAAGATATTTTCAATATGAATACGAGATTGCTCAATGCTTGAGAAGACTTGGAGAACAAACTGAATCTTCCCTGGCAATTAAGGCCGAATCATTATTCAATGAGAAATTCCGATCATCAGTGGATGAATTTCAAGCACTGGCCATTGCAGTAGCTATGCATCAACGATGGATGATTCTTTGTGGGGGCCCGGGTACTGGAAAAACCCGTACTATGGTGATTTTCCTTAGTTTGTTAATACAAATTGACTCCAAGGCACAAGTTGCCCTGGTCGCTCCTACCGGGAAGGCGGCTTTTCGATTACAACAAGCTTTGGAGCAAGCGATGATTGAACTAGGTTTACCTGACTCATTGAAGTCTCAAGTTTCATCCTTTTCAAAAACCTATACAATTCATCGTTTATTGGGAGTAGTCCATGGGTCGGTTGATTTTCATAGAAATAAGACTAATCAATTACCGCACGATGTGGTGGTTGTGGATGAAGCTTCCATGGTCGACCTTCCTGTTATGTCGAAGCTTTTTCAAAGTTTGAAACCGAGTGCCAGGATCATTCTATCAGGAGATGCTGATCAGTTATCTCCAGTTCAGGGTGGGGGAGTCTTCAACAGTCTGGTCAGGGCATCTGATTCAAATATGTTTTTACAGAATGACTTAGAGCTATTATCCAAGTTTAGCTCTGTACCTCTTGCTTCTGTTTCATCTAATGCACTCACGGGACGTGTGGTTACATTAATGAAATCCCACCGACAAGATCGTAGTAAGCAGGGGCGGAATTTAGGAATTTTATGCGATTTGATAAGTAAAGGAGATGCCGGCGAAGTTTTATCATTTATTCATCATCATAATGAAGGCATTGAATTAATAGAATCTTTAGATGATTCAAAACTCGAGACCATTTTAAGTGAGGGCTTCGAGAATCTTCGCAAAGCAGAAAAGGTTGAAGATGCATTGTCTACATTGAATGATTTTCGCGTACTTTGTGCCCATAACCTTGGCCGATATGGAGTGGATCAATGGAATGAGAGAGCCAAGTATTCGATGAAGAGTTCTGAGGAAACTTTTTCTCCAATTGTCATACGTACCAATGATTATGGAATTGATTTATTTAACGGGGACGATGGTGTACAGAAGGAAGAAAAAGCTTATTTTTCGAAAGGTGGAGGAGTTCGTGAGGTTGCCAAGTCACGCTTATCATCCACATCTTCTGCCTTTGCATTATCGATTCACCGAAGTCAGGGTTCAGAATATGGTCGGGTATTGCTTGTTCTGCCTCCGCCCGAAGCAAAACTTTTAAGTCGAGAACTCCTTTATGTGGCGGTAAGTCGAGCAAAACAGGGCATTGTCTTGGTGGGAGACTCAGAGTCACTTGCTTCTGCAGTTAAGCAGGTTGGAGAGGTACAAGCTGGAGTGGCTGAATTGATTTAAAAAAATTAAGATAATTTTTAGGTTGAAAAGAAGTGTGGATTGTTACGGAATAATCCAAATCCCACATTAAATTATGCGTATTTTTATTTTCTTCCTCCTCTCCATTACTGCTTATGGAATTAACACGGAATCGATTCATCCTTTTACTGATATCAATGGTAGGACTTTGCAGGCAAAGTTTATCGAAGCAGGTCCTGATTCAGTTAAAATCGAATGGAATGGCCAAGTTTTCGATCTACCTTTTAGCAGCTTAAATGCCGAGACGAAAGCTCTCACGCGTCTCTTAGCCCGAACTGCACAAGCTAGGAAATCTTCTGGTGAAATCGAAAAGTGGACCGACAAACAAGGGAGAACGATTGAAGCCAAGTTTTTAAAATTGGATGGAGACAAGTTGGTTTTGGATTGGAATGGAAAGGTCGTGTCTCTACCACTCGATATGTTTGATTCGAAGTCTCAAGAATTAGCAAGAAGCTTGGTAAAGGATCAAGTGCCTACACCAGTTCCAGCAAATAGCTCAGTTAAAATTAATTTAGATGGAAAGCTTAATCTAAATTTGGAATACCCCTGGCAAAACACGAGCGGGCAAACGGCGACTGGTACTTTTGTTGAGCTAAGCAAGACCACATTAAAAATCTCTATGAGTCGAGGCTCCCGCGAGGTGGACATCCCTGTTGACTCTCTGAATGAAGATTCCTTGGCTCTGGCCAAGAAGCTACAAACCCTTGCTTCCGGAGAACAAAAGAAATTGGCGGCTTTGGCGAAAAAGAGAAAAGCGATGAAGGTAGCAGCCGTGACAGAAGCTGACCTCGACATCGAACACGAATTTACCAACTCCAACGGACAAGCGGTAAAGGCTCAATTCATTGAAGCGGATGATAAGATGGTATCCTTGCTTATGCCCAGGCGATCGAAGGTGCCGTTCAAGTTAGCATGGACATCCTTTACCGATGAATCAGTGGCCAAGCTCGAAGCATTACGAAGAAAGCGAGTAGAGGTGGATAATGCAAAGCCAAGGATCATCGCTGCAAAGGGTAACCGTCTTTCTTACTACGGGAGTGGGAAATACAAAGGATATAATACCGTTTTTGAAGCTGAAACCTATGCTGTGGGAGTACCTGCTTCTGGAACTGGGTTGAATATTTTCGTTAAGCAGGAAGCCGTGGAGGATGGAGTCTCAGCGGGACCATTGGGTATCCTTCGAATGTCCGTTGGTTTTGCCACCAGATATACGGATAGAACTAATCCTGAGCGTTCAAGGAGAAGGAGCCGGGGAATTAAGAGTTTTGATTCATCTCCAGAACCTTCCACCGAGAGAGACGAAATCAAATTGACCGGTAAATTTACCAATGATGGTACCTTTGAGTATAATATTCGTATGACTCGTAAAGGCTTGGAGTTTTGGTCGAGAATCAAAGACCCGAGTGGAGAGAAGTGGCCTACCAGTCACCATGTAGGGATGTCTTTTAAAGGTACGGTTCCCAAAGTAAAAGACATGCAGATGAATAAAATAAAAGCAGTGATAGGTGATGGAGCTTTCTATGCACAACCCGTCGATGGGAAAACCGTGAAACTACCTTTTGAGGTCAGTTGGCAAGATTTAATGAAAAAAGTACCCCGAGGAGCTCTAAACAATTTGAAATCGATTGAAGCCAAAGGTGCACCTTACGACCCGATTCGAATTGTGGTCACTCCATTTGTCAAGGACATGAGACTCGATTATGACCGCTCCTACGCATCCACTTTTCCCTTGCAAGGAATGTCTTTAGATTATGCCTCGGTAGAAAAGAGAACTGAGATTCCCCGTAACCGAGCGCTTAAAATCAATCTATTACCAAAGTAGAAAATATTAGTCTGAAAAGGATTTTTGTAAATTCTTGAGGCTTATGCGGGCACATTCTTCAGGGGTGGGGTGGTAGTCGAAAGGCTCAACGGATACCCAACCGTTGTATTTTATTTCTTTAAGGGTATCTGCCACAACATCAAGGTTGGTCGGGCCTTGGCCCGGACCTCGGTGGTTTACATCATTTCCATGAAAGTGAGCGACTTCCCATCGATGGTCGTAGATGGTGGCGATTGTACCGGTGGGTTCATGAGCCATCGCTTTCATATCCAAATGCATTCGACAGGCAGGGCGGTTAACTGCGGCAATAAAACGGCGGGCTTCCTGACAGGAGGCGAGAAAACTTGTTTCAACGGGCGAAAGAGGTTCCATGGCAAGAGTGACTCCAAGTTCCCCAGCCAAGTCGCAAACTTCACGGATGATGGTTACGGCCCGGGCAAAGGCATCCTCATAGACCGTGCCCGGTTCCAGGTTCCTCTGCTGGGGGCTTCCCAAAACCATGATACTTCCCCCCATTTGAGAGGTCAGTTTTGTGAGTTTTTGTAGGTACTCAGATGCTGCTTTACGCATCTGTTCATCGGGGTGGGTCAAATGTAAGCCTTCAGTTTTAGCCATGAGCCAATGGAGCCCAACGATTTCAATGCCTGCAGATTTGGCTGCTTCGATGCATCGATCTGCATCCTTTTCGCCTATTTCGAGTGGGTTGTCTTGGAGGGTAAATGGGGCAATCTCTACTCCTTGATAGCCGATTTCGGCAATTTTTGAAAAACTATCTTCGATGGACAGATTTTGAAGAACTTCATTACATAGTGCAAATTTCATAAAAATAAGTGTTTCCGTTTCTTACTTTGATTTTTTGGAAAGATAGTCTTCTGGGAAGCCAGGGTGGCCCGGCATAATGGATGTCGGATGCCCAGGATCTTGAGCATATTCAGCAAATCGTTTTTCAATTTGAGCATCCTTTTGAGAACCGCGATGAAATATCAAACGGTAGCGAAGTTTTAAACTTTGCCCTTTTTTCACTATGTGCTCGCCATCCCCACCAATTTTCTCAGGTGCAAATGGATTGGCGGAAATAAGCCCATAATCACGGGCATGCCACCAAGATTTCTCTCCCTTTCGGGTAAGGTTAGAAGGATGACTAAAGAATGCGATTCCTGCCTCCTTACCCTCAATCATCCCGAAGTAATGAACCCAGTCTGCTCGCTTGCCCCAGATTTTCTTGCCTTCTGTTCCTTCACTATTTAGGGCGCGGCCAAAAACTTTGTTCACTCCATGTTTCGGACTGGCAGTTAGGCGAAGATCGGGATGGGTACGAATACCGACAAACCCATCTTTAAACTCGTTAAAAACAAGATCCATATTAGTGGCATGCATATTAATTTCTAAATCCAAGTAGCGAGCGATTTCATCTCCACCAAAGGTCATGGTCCGGGTATCTCCACCGATAGTTTTTCCTTCCTTATTTCTCCATGCGTTAAGGGTCTTGATCAAGGCGCGATCATGACCTGAGCGAGTTTCAATGACTTTTATATGTTTAACAGATCCCGAATCTTTAAACTGGTTGTGCCAGAATCCTGCTCCACTCATCTTTTGGTGCCCAATGAAAATAGCTCGATGGTGAGGGTGGTCTTTTGCCTCTCCTGCGGTATCCATTTTCATCGGATAATCTCTAAGCATACGAATGTTTCCAGGTCCATGAACGGGCCAAATAATCGGTTGGGCTAATTTCTCAAAATGGTAACGGGCAAAAAAATCGCCCCCGATCTTAATCTCAAATCCATCTTTTGATTGCCTAAGCGTGGCAGGCAGTTTTGCTGAAGGCCTTTTAAGACGGTTAAGGGTGTAGTGAACCGTTGGGTTTTCGATTTCCTCACCACTGTTCGATCGAACCTGGGGTTCAAATTTTATTTCATAAATTCTACCAGCCTCTAGTCCATCAATAGAAATTTCAAATGGCCCATTTCCTTTGTGCTTGAGGATTTTATGTTTCCTTTGATCTTTTTCTCCTGAACCGTAGCGATAGCCATATTCAAAACGGAAACTGCGAACATTTATGTTCTTGGCTAATTCTTTTGAGTCTTTGAGTGGCTTGGTAAACCAGAATTTAAAACCATCGGTTGTAAGTTTAAAGTCTTTGATATGAAAAGGCATCTTTCCATTATAAGTAATTCTTTGTATTCCTTCGTCTGGGCGTTGCCAACCGCGAGCAGTGGATGCGTAGTAAATAGATTCTCCAGATTCATCCATGGCTATACGGACACCTCCTGCTCGAAGTTCTTTGGTGTTGAGGAAAAGGGCGGAGGCTCCTTGCCATGCACTGTCTACCTTTTCCATCATTAAACGGTTTATTCGACGGCCATTTTCATCTGGGACAAGGATCTGTCCTTTGAAGGGGCCAAATTCTTCACTGCCAATAAAAAAGGGCTCACCGCATGAACTCATCGCTTTTCTCACAAGTTGGACTGATGGTTGATTGTGAAGATCATCCAACATTTTTCTGGGAAGAAAAATAGGAGTTCCAAATTCCTTGAGATCGGGGTCCCATACCAAGCTGGATGGGTGACCGTTAAACGAACCATTTTTTACATTGTAGATTGGAGATCCGCCTCGCCAATCTCCCTGATTATCTCCACACCAAATCTCTCCATCTGGAGATTGGGTAATTCCATTATGCATACGGAACCCGCTGGCAAAGGGATGTAACTTCCCCTTTTTATCATAATGTACGACCCAACCCCGTAGTTTGTTGGAAGAAAAGTTACGCCCACGACGGCCATCTTTAGAGTAATCACCTCTCGGAGAAACAAAGGTTGGGCCATTATGAGAGGCCGTTCCTAAAGCAATATAATACCCTCCGTCTCCATCCCGGCAGATAGCATTGGTTTCATGATAATTTCCACTGATTCCAAAGTCGGTGGAAAGATTATTGTAGCGATCGGCTACGCCATCTTTATCCGTATCAATGATTTCAGTGAGTTCAGCCATCTGGGATACTAATAAATGGCCAGGGCCAACAAGTATCATACCCATCGGATTATGCAGGCCGGTGGCAAATACTTTCCATTTTGTCGACTTGGGGTCTTTACCAGGTTTGGTAACCACGACATCCCCTCTGCGCAGACAGGCATAGAGATATCCATTTTTATCAAAGGCAAGTCCACCAACTTCCGGAGGCATATCGTCAGGAAAAGCGATATTTTCGATCGTATAACTTGATGCTGTGGCAAAGAATATACAGTTTAAAAAAAGGAGAAGAGAGAGAGCTTTTTTCATTATATTGTGAAAGGTTAGCGGACAGACTTGATAAAGAGAATAAGAGAATCGTATTCAGCTGGTTGTAGCTTGTAGGGAGGCATCATTCCTTTGAGGTACCCTTTTACTGTCTTGGCCGTGGGTTTCTCGATCGATTCACGAATGTAGGCATCGTCCACTAATGTGACAGGAGATTCAAGGAATTCTCTTTTCGCCCCATAAGATCCTTTGAGAGTTGGTCCATGATTTTTTCCGCCGTCTAAGGAGTGGCATGCAATACAGCCTAAAGAAGTATACAAGGATTCTCCAATTTCTATTGTTGGCTTTAATATAACCTCTTTTTTCACTTCAGAAGAAAACCTTTCACCTGCATTTGGCCTAATGACAATATGTAAACTTTTCGCAGTTTCCTCGATCACTTGTACCTGAGTGTTGGGCGATTGGAATTTCATCTTTTCATTGTCCGAAGTTGAAAAGAGGATACTCAAAGTTTGCACAGAAGGTCCTGGCTCAACTTTCACTGAGATTCTACTTTTTCCAACTTCATAGTCAAAGGTAGGGAGGCGATCAGGACCAAGCGAGTAGCCTTTAAACCTAGGTGCTTCTCGTTTTGAAATCGAACTTCCATCCAAGTGTAGTGGGTGTATTCCTTGTGCTTTATAAAATACAAACCCGTATAGACGAGGGACATAGCCGAACCCTCTTCTTCTTCCACTTTCTCGATCACCCCAGTAATTTTTCATGTCGAGAAACCCATCCGTCCACGCGTAAAGCAAACGACATTCAGTGGTATCCCAAACATAAGAAAGGGTCTGACCTAAATTTACGGCAATTGTTGCAGGAACACCATCTATAGGTTCATAAAAATTAGTAGACTCTTTCCCACTGCTTGGGCTATATTTTGGGGATTTAGTACCTCTTGAATGATTGGGGAGAACAAATTCACGATTAATTTCTAAGGATGGGGCAAAAGTTCTCATGATGAGAGGACGAATTTTGCTTCCCATCGGTTTTACATCATAGGTCAGGTAGCCTTTTTCTGCATAGGTAGTTGGATTAAGTACTTTTTGATCTGAAAAACAAAAGGGATAGCTGTACATGAGTAAAGCAATTAGGGCCAGAAAAGAAGCTAATGTTGATTTTTTGTTCATGAGTGGAAGATTTTAGTAAAATGCAAAGAATACAGGAAGACTTTTTTTAAGAATTACTTCAACCACAATTAATAGCTTTGCGAAATTTATAACGCAGTAGTTTCTGATGTTTTTAGATATACATTTTATAATTCAATCGTCTTGTTTACTTATTTTGTATTACGATATTCGGATATGAAACTTCAACAGGGACAGGTCTGGAAAAAGGAATCTAACTACTATCGAATAACCGAGTGGAGTCGCATGACTATCCAGTATAAACATACTAGAAATCTACATTGTAAAGAAGGGGAAGTAGTGGAAGTTTCTAAAAAAGAATTTTGTAGGTTAATCAAGGGAGCGACTTTGTTTGAGGAAGAAGAAAGTTAAGTTTTTTACTCTCGACGCTGTAAATGAAAATCCTAGTGAGTAAGTAATGACTGTTTCTATCGGAACACCTTTTCGAAAATCAGCAAAAAAAGTGCTTCTTTGCGGTTCTGGTGAACTTGGGAAAGAGGTCGTTATTGAATTGCAGAGATTTGGAGTTGAGGTAATCGCCTTGGATGCCTACGAAAATGCCCCGGCCATGCAGGTAGCTGACCGTTCTCATGTGGTTTCGATGCTCGACGGAGAGGCACTACGCGAGATTATTCTTCATGAAAAGCCGGATCTAGTGGTACCGGAGGTGGAAGCCATTGCCACGGATGTCCTTGCAGGATTGGAAGAAGCAGGCAATGTCACCATTATACCCACGGCCCGGGCGACCCAGTTGACAATGAACCGGGAAGGGATCCGTAGATTGGCCGCAGAAGAATTAGGGTTGCAGACTTCTCCCTATCAGTTTGCAGAAACTGAGGAGGAGTTTAAAAATGCGGTTTCGGAAATCGGGATGCCTTGTGTGGTTAAACCTATTATGAGCTCCTCAGGTAAAGGACAAAGCACAATCCGAAAAGAGGAGGATATATTGGCTGCTTGGGAATATGCTCAAGCTGGAGGCAGAGCCGGTCGCGGAAAGGTGATTGTCGAAGGTTTTGTAGAATTCGATTATGAAATAACCCAGCTGACGGTTCGGCATGTTGATGGTACCTCTTTTTGTGAGCCGATCGGACATGTGCAGGTGGATGGAGATTACCGGCAATCATGGCAACCCCAGCCAATGTCTGAAAAGGCACGAGTGGAAGCCAGTAAATATGCCGAGACCATCACCTCAGCCCTTGGAGGATATGGAATCTTTGGGGTGGAACTTTTTATTCGGGGAGATGAAGTTTTGTTTAGTGAAGTTTCTCCCAGACCACACGACACCGGGATGGTCACGATGGTCTCGCAAGACTTGTCTCAGTTTGCCTTGCATGCACGGGCTATTCTTGGCCTTCCAATACCTTCGATCAGGCACTTTGGTCCATCCGCATCGAGTGTGATTTTAGTGGAGGGAGATTCAGTAGATGTGAGCTTTGGGAATTTAGACATCGCTCTCTCTGAACCTGATGTTCAGTTACGTCTCTTTGGAAAGCCTGAAGTAAAAGGGCAACGCAGAATGGGAGTAGCCTTGGCGAGAGGTGAAACGATTGAGCATGCCAAGGTCAGGGCGGTAAAAGCTAGTTCTAAAGTATCTGTTTCCTTGAAATGAAGACAATTTATTTGAGGCGAGCCTTCAAAAACCGATGCCCAAGATGCGGGGAAGGTAAGGTGCTTAAAGATATTTATTCAAGAGAAGAAAACTGTTCTTCCTGTGCATTAGAGTATAATCGGGAAAATGGTTTTTTCCTGGGGGGGGTACCGGTAAATTATGGATTAGTTTGTACCTTTTGGATTGTACCTTGGTTAACGGTCTACTTTTTTGGGATTGTACCTGTAGTTTTAGTGGTAGTTATGAGTATCCTTGGTGCGATTGCTTTTACTTATTTAGGCTATGCCTATTGCCAGTGCCTTTGGTTAGGGCTTTACTTTTGTTTTGCAGAGCATGAAATGCCGCTACTTGCTGAGCCGGTTGAAAATAGGTGAGTGATTTTAAGGAACTGTTAATTTTGCTCGAAAAATTTCGGGATGAACGGGACTGGGGGCAATTTCATGATTCAAAAAATCTCGCCCTCGCTTTGTCAATTGAGGCGGCTGAGCTCAATGAATTGTTTTTATGGAAGAATGAGTCGGACTCCGAAGGGGTTGATCGACAACGATTGAGGGAGGAACTGGCGGATGTCTTTGCCTACGCTATCATGCTGGCAGGCAGGCATGATTTAGATGTCTCGGATATTGTGAAAGAAAAAATTAAAAAAAATGCCAAGAAATATCCCGTCCAAGATTCAAAAGGGAGTTCACGCAAGTACAACGAGCTGCAGTCTGATTAGCATTCAATTTCTTGCGTGATGTGGACCCTCGGTTTAAAGGGTAGTTGACCTTGTCGATTAATGATAAGAGATATAATTATATGAAGTCTCTTATCTTATTTATTTTTTTTACAATACTCGTCTCTCAAGTATGGAGCGAGCAGTCCCTGATAAACGGAAAAGATTTAGCGGGTTGGAGTATGGATGTTCCGGCGCTCGATAAGAAACCTAACTCGTCACCGCCTTTTATTATTCGAAACGGTATGCTTGTAAGTTTAGGTAAACCGGCGGGTCATCTTTTGACTGATAAGGAATATTCAAATTATCGGCTTGAGGTAGAATATCGCTTCGTCCGGAAACCCGGGAACTGTGGGGTTCTCGTGCATGCTTCCACGCTTCGGAATCTTTACAAGATGTATCCAAAATCGATCGAGGTGCAGATGAATCACCAGCACGCAGGAGATTTTTGGTGCATAGTAGAAGATATAAAAGTCCCCGATATGGAAAAAAGAAGGGGGCCCAAGAAGAATTGGGGAATCACGGAGGGCAAGGCCCGGCGGATTCTTAATTTAACAGACGGTTCGGAAAAACCGGTCGGCGAATGGAATGCCATGACCATTGAATGCAGGGGGAGTGAGGTCAAGGTCTGGGTAAATGGTGACTTGGTGAATCATGGATTTGAATGCACTGTCCAAAAAGGGAAGCTGGCGATACAGGCAGAAGGATCCGAGGTTGAGTTTCGAAAGCTTTTACTTAGCCCAGAGAGAATTAAATGAACTTTTTATATTTATATCTAGCTTTGGCTCCAGCTTTGGCGATTGCTCTTTATATTTACTGGAAAGATGTAAATGAAAAGGAACCAATTTCTTATTTGATAGGTTTTTTCCTGTTGGGTGCACTGACCTGTATACCTGCAGGGATTACCAATGGCATTGGAGGGAGTGTTCTTGGATTTGAGCATGGCCAATCGCATGACATCGTACGTTCTTTTTTTATGGCTTTTTTTGTGGTTGGATTAGGAGAGGAGCTCTACAAGTTTTTGGCTCTCATGTTTGTCGCCTTTAGAATGAAAAATTTTAATGAACCATTTGATGGGATTGTTTATTCAGTTATGATAGGTTTAGGATTCGCATCACTAGAAAATGTATTTTATGTTTTTGATGGTGGTATAGGGGTTGCATTTATGAGAACACTGACCGCTGTTCCCATGCATGCAGCCTTAGCTATTATCATGGGGTATCATGTGGGGTTGGCTAAATTTCAAAGAGAAGAGAATCGAATTGATCGAGCTATTCTGGGTCTGATATACGCAATTTTAATTCACGGGGCTTATGATTTCTTTCTTTTTCAAAACGCTTCGATTTTGCTTTCAATGATGGTTTTTCCCCTGATGGGGTGGGCATTTTTTCTCAGCCGTAAGTCAATAAAACTTCACCTTGCGGCAAAGACATTAACTCCAAAAAAGTAAATTTTTTTTAATTGTTAGCAAGATTGCCTTGAAAGCAATCGGGTAGAGTGTGTGAATGTAAATTTTTCATTTTTATGTCTACTAAAGATAAAGACTTTGTTCACCTTCATGTGCATTCAGACTTCAGTTTGCTCGATGGATGCTGCCGGATGGATCGGTTGATGGATCGTGCCGTGGAGTTGGGTATGTCGGCCATGGCACTGACGGATCATGGTAACCTCTTTGGGACGATCAATTTCATCAAGCAAGCCGAGAAGCGTGGAATTAAGCCAATCATTGGATGCGAAGGATATATGGTCACAGATCATAAAAATGATGAAAAGCCGGGTCGTGAAAATCATAAGTCTTATCACCTGGGAATGTTGGCGAAGGATTATGAGGGGTATCAAAATCTTTCCAAAGTGGTTTCTGATGCCCATGTGGATGGTTTTTATTATCGTCCCCGTACGGATTTGGAGACTTTAGCTGAGCATTCCAAAGGTTTGATAGCTTTTACTGGTTGTATGCAGGGATGGATACCCCAAATGATTCTGCGCGGGAAAGATGGCGAAGCGGAAAAAGCAATGGGACAGATGATTGATATTTTCGGAAAGGAAAATTATTTCGTTGAACTTCATAACCATGGGATTGAGGAGCAGGCACAGTTGGTTCCCGTACTTTTAAAGTTGGCCAAAAAATTCGACCTCAAGGTAATTGCCTCGAATGATGTACACTATGTAAAAGGTGAAGACTGGGCTCCTCATGACGCTTTGTTGTGTATTCAAACTGGATCTAAGATAGATGATCCGAAGAGGATGAGATACGATGCTCGTGAATTTTATCTTAAATCACGGGAGGAAATGGAGGACCTTTTTAAAGAGGCACCTGAATCGATCACAAATACTTTTGCGGTTGCAGAAATGTGCGATGTAAAATTACCATTTGGAGAGAATAATTATCCGGTATTTACGATGCCTCCTGAAATTTCATCGAAAGTTCCAGATAATGTGGAATACCTCAAGCATCAGTGTATTGAGGGTATGCAGGCACGTTATGGTTCGGGTTATGTGCTGGAGGAATCGAGAGATGATCAAACTGAGGAAAAAAGTAGAGAGCTAAGTGAGCGGCTGGATTATGAGTTAGGCGTTATTACTAAGACCGGATTTAATGACTATTTCTTGATTGTTGCAGATTTTATGAGGTGGGCAAGAGAGCAGGAAATTCCGGTCGGGCCGGGTCGGGGCTCGGGGGCTGGTTGTTTAGTTGCGTACCTTCTGGGAATAACAGATATCGATCCATTACGCTTCGGTTTACTCTTTGAACGATTTCTTAACCCTGAGCGAGTTTCACCTCCGGACTTTGATATTGATTTCTGTATGCGAAGACGTGCTGAAGTCATTGAGTATGTCCGTGAAAAGTATGGCAGAGACTGCGTTGCTAACATCATAACCTTTGGAACTTTTGGTGCTAAAATGGTGATGCGTGATGTTGCCCGAGTTCGTGATCTGCCCTATGCAGAGGCTGATAAATTGGCAAAGATGGTGCCTGATGACCTCAATATTTCTCTTAACGATGCTTTAGAAAAGAGTCCTGAATTCAAGAGAGAGTATGAGACTAATCCCATCGCGAAGCAGATTATTGATACCGGTCAGGTAATTGAAGGCATGGTTCGGAATGTGGGTACACATGCCGCTGGCGTGATCATCGCTGATCGCCCACTTAAAGAATTGGTCCCCTTGACTAAACAGGATGGTGTTCTTACTACCCAATATCCCAAAGATCCTGTTGAAGACTTAGGTTTATTGAAGATGGACTTTTTGGGTCTGAAGACATTGACAGTTATTTCAGAAGCAGAAACTCATATTCGTAGAAAAGAGGGGTTGGAGGAATTTAGAGTCACGGATGTCCATCTTGAAGACGAATTGACTTTTAAGCTGCTCAATGAAGCTCGAACGATCGGGGTTTTTCAGTTGGAATCTGATGGAATGCGCAGGCTCTGTCGTCAGATGACAATATCTAATGTCGATGAGATCATTGCATTGATAGCCCTTTATCGCCCAGGTCCGATGGACTGGATTCCAGATTATATCCGCGGAAAAGAAGATCCCGAAACGATAGAGTTTCCTCATCCGTTGCTCGAGGATGTGTGCGCAGAAACCTATGGAGTGATGGTTTATCAGGAACAGGTAATGGAAGCGGCGAGAAGAATTGCTGGGTATACACTTGGAGGAGCTGATATTTTACGCAGGGCAATGGGAAAAAAGAAGCCCGAGGAGATGGCCAAACAACGGGCAATCTTTGTAAAAGGTGCCAAGGATACGAACAGCATCGAATCAAAAAAAGCCAATGATATATTTAATATTCTAGAAAAATTTGCCGGCTATGGATTTAATAAATCACATTCGGCTGCCTATGGAATTATCAGTTATCAAACTGCTTATCTTAAAGCTAATCATCCAGTCGATTTCATGGCAGGAGTACTTGCTTGTGAGTTAGGTAATTCAGATAAATTGGCTCATTTTATTGGCGAATGTACGGAAATGGGGATTTTAGTTTTAGGTCCTGAAGTGAACGAATCTGGCGAAAACTTTACGCCTTTGGCAGGTGATGGTGAAAACTTGGGGTCGATTAGATTTGGATTATCTGCAGTAAAAGGGGTGGGGGATGTGGCAGGAAAGATCATTGTCGAAGAGAGGAGAGAAAATGGTCCTTTTGTGAGTTTTACTGATTTAGTCGAACGGGTAGATGGTAAATCCGTAAACAAGCGTGTGCTTGAATGTTTAATAAAATCCGGTGGGTTTGATGCTTTGGAAGGGAACCGTGCCGCATTACTTGCCGACTTGGATCGGGCGATGGGAGAAGCACATCTTCGTAGAAAAGATCGAGAAGCTGGACAGTCTAATCTTTTTGACATGATGGGTGGAGATGAAGGTTCAAGTGGAGATAGTGGAACCAACGATTTCTCGGCAACTCAG
>ERZ807291.1673-NODE-1673-length-35274-cov-6.744513_pt1 | contig 35274 bp, 36 predicted proteins | sample MGYA00521257_ERZ807291 | MGnify/ENA primary metagenome ERZ807291 (study PRJEB31413, sample SAMN03169783) | marine metagenome | biome: Marine; feature: Water; material: Subsurface seawater | place: North Sea | collected 2011-04-28 | depth 1 m m ...
CTGTCGGCAGAGTAGATCTTGATGGATTTACCCTGTGGCATGTAGAACCATTCACCACACTGGCGTTCTCGTACCAAAAGATCGACTGGTTCGGACGTGAACTCCACATCGAAGGATTGCGCTTCGAACACTGGAAGACCACGGAAGGTTTGGATTGAATCCCCGGATTCCCGGTTTTTAATGGCCTCTGGACCCGATTCTTTGTAGGAAAGTTGGCCTCCCCCACTAACCATATGTACGTAAATCCCCATACGGTCGGGAAACACCCACAAATTGGGTGACACAGCCTCGCGTTTCATTTCGTGTTTGATTTCAGCGTCTAGGATGTACAGGCCATCCCTCGATTTCTGGACAATGGCCCACCTTTTTCGTTCTTCCTGAAAGAGGTCGTTTGCGCGACTGACTTGACGTCCGAATTTGCGCTTCCATTCGCGGTAATACGACTTGCCAGCAAGCAAGCTATGAATTACACCGAAATAGCATGTAGTATGGACAGCGTCAGTTATCTGCTGTAGGTTCAGGGAGAAGTGTCTTTTTCCACGCTCTGTCTTGTAAAACCCGTGTTCTATGATAAAAGCCAACCCGCGTCGTAGCAAATTATCGGTGTGTTGTTCACTCTCTTGAGTGACGAATCGTGGCAAACCTTGGTGAGGGACCAGATCTGCAAGCGTACGATTAAAGGAGAAGATTTCCCACGCAACATGGAGGTCATCCGTAAAAGCCCACGGCAACAAGCGTGAGGTGTAGAATTCGTCTTCTTTACGGATCATAAAGTCCAAGACTTCTTCGAGGTACTTGTTTTTCCCCACATACGCGCGGGGGAGGTTATACGTCTCATGGCTTAGGCGCGAATCGGCGCGAAGATCTTCATGGTGTCCATGGTATGGACCAAAGAAGGAAGTAAGTGGGTGATCGTTTTCACCAGTGGTTAGGGTGCCGAGTGCGGCGTCGGTAGATGTAGAATTCAGAATGTTTTTAGCTGCCATTTTGTATACGAATAACGCATATATATAGTACCTTTTTCTTTTTGTAAAATGGTAAGAGCAACGGTAGCACGGATTTTCAACAAGTAGTATATATAGCAGCAAGTATACTTGAAGACATGGGAGGTGTAGTATCTCTCTTTAACGATTGGATTTATGGAAACCGGGAAGCGACCATTTTAATTCTAGGTTTGGATGCAAGTGGTAAGACAACTATCTTAAATCGTCTGAATTATGGTGACAATCGCCAAACGATCCCTACGATCGGTTTTAATTGCGAGCACATAAAGTTTGGTAATCTTAATTTTGTAGGATGGGACATTGGTGGCCAAGATCGTATTCGGAGAATGTGGCACAATTATTTTGAAAATGCGGACGCGATTGTCTTTGTAGTGGATGCAAGCGACAAATCGCGTTTTGGAGAAGCCAAAGAAGAGCTGTCGAAATTGGCGCAACATGGGTACTTGAAAGACTGCTGTTTCTTAATTTTTGCGAATAAACAGGACCTTCAGGGTGCATCATCCACCGACGAATTGGTCACAAATATGAATTTGCGTACAATTCTTCGAAATGTTCACGCATGGAAAGTTTGTGAGTCCACCGCGACAACTGGCAGTGGCGTTGACAAAGGTTTCTCATGGTTGTCAGATCATGTATAAATACAATCTTGTGTTTTTGAAATGCTCGGATTGCTTATCTTATTGTTGGGCATTGTTATGTTTGTTTCTTCATGCCAAGAGAACCAGTTGCATGCTATCATTAAGAATATAGTGGGTGAAATTGCGGGTGAAGCGACATATATTCTGATATCGGTATATCTTATGATTGTAGGGCTAGTTGTTATGGTAGAAGCTTCGATATATTAAACATTAATTTAGAAATTCCTTCTGTACTCATACTATCGATGTAGTGTGCCCCCTTTTCTTTTATGCGTATCCCTACCATCATCGCTGGAGGTAAATACTTCATTGTACTTTGAATCTTTCTCCATTTTTCCACTGCAAACTTTTTTGTCTCTTTGCTATTAAAACACAATAAAACCAAGTCCATTTGTTTAAATCCTTCGTACACATGCGGTGGAAGGTCCCAAAATACCCATTTGGAATCGCCGACCTGCAAGGGCTTGTGTATTTCTAGCGTCTGTGTTTTTTCATAGTACATTGTAAAATAATTTTGTGTAACTCGATGTATAAACGAAGTTTTTCCCACTTGGTCCCCTAGTACAAGGATATGGTAGGTTTGTGGATTGTATTTGGTCTCTTCATCACTAGAGTCGGAGAGGTACGTTCGTCTCATTTCTATGCATTATGTGTTCATAAATACGTTCGTGAACAGAAGCCACCCCAAAACCAGTTTTGCACCCAACGATAATGTAACAAACACCATTTCTTTGTACAATGGGTTGCACCTTAGTTTTCCTTTGCTTTTTGTGCGACAAGCTGGACACCATATTCTAGTCCATTCCCCCGTACGTTCCGTAGTACACCAATTTTTACCCAGTGGACAAGTCAAACAGGTCAGTTCTACCAACTGAACGATACCAAAAGATGCGTAGAGGAGGAATATGGCTACCACGATCGCATACACAAATCCCGGTGGTTGAATGTCCGGATCATAACTCAAAGATGCAAAGAAAGCCCTTGCAATAATGTAATATGCGGAGCAGAAGGTTAGCCACCCGTTCAAATGGTTGATCCACATTAGACCCAATTGACAATCGTCCAAGTACTCGACAACCAGTCCACACAGCTGACAGGAACATGTAAGAACACCAATTGCGAATAGGTGATGGATATCAAAAATACCATTGATAATGGCAATAATGATCAACATAATCGAAGCGCTAATGCTATATTCAACAAAACGCAATGGATTTCTTCCACGCCGAATCATGTCACTGTAGCGATACCCACATAGAAATCGTTGAAGTAATTCAGAATGATCTGTTAGCGCTGCCAGCAATTGGAAGAAGAAGGACAAGAGATGGAAAGATATAATGAGCCACCCATAATCCAACCCACACCTGTCGTCACCACAATGTAAAAAGTCTGTTTTACTCGAGAGACAGAATGCACCATCGTTTGCAGTATTTCTAGGCTCACCGGGACATGTCGATGTATTGACCCCGTTCACCAGTACGGTTTTGTTCCGTTCCCATGCAAGGTACGTTTCCGTATACGGGACATTTAGAGGTTCTCGTGGTGCATATATTATTAGCATACCGATAACAGAAGCCAAATGCCCAAGAATGGCAATATAATTGATGTAGATATACCCGGGAGTAAATTCCAATGCTTCTAAAGGTTCCAAAGCTTCTTCGCATGGGTCAGTGTCATCACCGTCTAACATGGTTATGGCTGAAAATTGTTCTCTACGAATACGCTCGGATCTCATTTAAATAAATCTTTTTGCGTATATATACGGTAGAATGACTCAATAAATGATCAACGAAGTGAATCGTTACGTAACCTACCTAAGAGCCCCGGGAATGAAATTTATGACCATTTCCGAGTTCAACGCAAAATTTCAAACCGATATTGCTCCCAATTCCGCCCTAGAAGAATCCATTAAAAAGGCTCGTATAGAAATTGGTCCTAACGATGTTTTGGTCCAGTCCTTTTCGTTGGCGCCGGAACCGAGAAAGGTGAGAAAATTGATTAATGTGGAACCCATGGATGTGAACATGGACGATTTGTTGGAAGAGGAAGAAGTAGAAAATGAGTACGAACAGGCCTGTGACGATTGCGGTAAGTCCCATACGAACTCGTGTGTTGGTAACAAAGCAAAGGAGAAAAATATTAAGGACGCAACCACCCTAAAACATTTGGTAGGATTTCAAGGAAATGACATGCAGCTTATGAAAGGCAAAGAGCGTTACATAAAGAGTTTGCGCGCGTACGCGGATGGAGACCAAAGTGCCGAGATTCGCATGTTCGATGGGAAAAAAATGCTGGTCTCTGAATTGAATCCAAACAAACAAAGTTTGAAAGAATTGTTTGCAGCCTTTCCTTCAGGACCACACACCGTTATTTGTGATTAATGCTTATATCTATATAAATACAGATACATATTGTTTAAATGAATCTCAGACTACAGTCTCTTTTCCCTATTAGTTTATTACCATGGTGTATTCTCTGTCTTCATTACCTTCTTCATGGTTCCATGTATACTATCTTATTAGGTCATATTGTTACCCATGCTCTAGTCATTCACCATTATCCTATCCTAGAAATGAACATGATTGACCTCAACCGATGGCTACACGTACAACGTTTGGTATTATGGATTACAATGGCCTATCGCAACGAGTACGCTGGGGGCATATGGATTTTATTGTTGTGTCTCAATTTTAAAATGGTCAAATGGAATCGTTGTACTTCGGAATCCATTCATCTGACATGCGTATTGTGCTTTTGCTCTACTGCCGGATACCTGCAATTTTTATTAGCAATGGTGTGCCTCGCTATCTATCACAAAATGAAGGAGCCAATCGTAATGTGGGAGAGCAAGACGAAAATAAAAGAATATTTTCTGTATCGAATGGCATACAATTATGTGTTTGCTCTACTAGAGTGGTCCGTAAGTAGTATGAATACATCCTCGATTGTATCCATGATTGGTTCATGTATTATATTCAACGCAATGGTGTACTACAGTGTAGAAAACGAGACGGAGGAATGGTACATACCAAAAGTCGTGCCAGAGGATTACCCATTGCCTTTAAACATTAAAGATGCAAAGACAAGATGCAACACGGCGAAGAAGGTATTTAAGTCAAATGAAATGATATAAATGGGAAATTATTTATCCTCTGACTTTTACATATATTCCAGACTATTGGAAGACGATACGTACGTTTTACGCGAAGAACTGAAGGAGGGAAACCCAATGAGCAGGTTCAAACACGAAGTGTATGCTTATGCACTCAGTAAGAAGTACAAAGACGACAAATCCCTGTACATGTACTATGGGTATTCGAGAGTGGCAAAGGCCATCGTGGAAGGCGACGATGTAAAATATTTGGTCATTACTTTTTGTTCGGAAGAAGCAGCGAAAGAATGGGACGAATGCAACGAGCAAATGGACAAAGTGTATGTGGATGTGGTCTGGCTGGAACGACCGTTTTTGAACAGTTGGGTGTACCATGTAGAAGAGGATTTCTTGGTGCGCAAATACCAAAATTTTAAAATGGATATGAAAAAATAGTATAAATATTCATTATGGTATATTAAATGGAAATATGGATACCGGTCAATATACAGACCGACGATGTAAAACAGGAGCTTCAACAATGGCTGGATGATTACAGCTACCATGCGTACAAAAGCATCGTGCAAGATCGAATCAATTCAAGGTACCCCAGTTTCACTATACCAAAAGCATTGTACATACTTGAACTACAGAACAGAAAGGTGTTGGCCATTGAAGCGCACAGCATACAGGATTTGGAAAAAGCATTCTGTGCCATATGCCACGAAGAGGACTTCAATATCAAACAAACCTTACTCTGTAACCATACCTTTCACCAACATTGTATAGAGCGTTGGTTTCGTGTAAATAATACTTGCCCCTTATGTAGAACTATAGCTTAATATTCTTCTTGTATCTCTACCCCGTACCGATCGTCCGATCTGTTCTGTACCTCGTAATCCGGATCCGTGAGACCGGCTTTTATTTCTGCTTTCTTCGTATCTTCTAACTCCTTGTACAATCCTTCAATATCTACATTACTCGGTCCTATCCGCCTCTTCATATCCATTCGCTCGTCTTTATTCATCCAAACCCAATCCATTTCAATGTCGTAGCTTTCATTGCGCACTTTCAGTGTATCGGTTCCGTTGAACCAAAAGTCACTCGTTATTCGTTTAAATTCTTTGACGATGGGTTGTTTTAAAGCTTTCGTTGGCTTTGGATTTAACGTTTTTATAATTTGACTCTGCGTTTTGGGAATTGAAGATGTGGTAATCAACCAGTAAGTACCCCTCTCATAATCTTTCCAATCGTCCAAGTACTCGACAACTTCCAGTTTTTCTATTTTAGCACCATTCTTACGTTTCCTAATCACTTTATCGACTCGCACTTCGCATTCCTCAATTATCTTTTCACGCCGCCATTTGTTTGTTAAATTTGATTCAATACCGACGTCATCAAACCACATGATGTCCATTCCTAGTTCCAATCGATTTTTTGCTTCATTGATCTTCTCTTCTATTGATGTGATATCCTCACTAACGTTTTGAGTGTTTTGCCCTCTTGCCAAAGAGACATAGGTCGGCTTCGTATCAATCTCTTTGGTTAGGGGTTCTGATCCGCGATCATCGATCAGTTCCGGATCCGCGATCAGCTTATCCCAATCATTTTCTAGAAGCGATGGAGACACCGTAGTTGGCGGATCGGTGACTCGGTGATAGTAGGTACGTTTTTCGCCTTTCTCTGTGTATTCTAATTTGTATCGTCGGTCCCCATTCAACTGCATCCGATGTTCAATGGAATTCAAGGACATCATCATCTCCAGTCGGTCCCTTTGAATGCGGTTAGCAATGGAGAGTTTTTGTTTCTTCATATTACTTGTTGTCTTGAGTAACTCTTTCGTCGCTTTCTTAAATCCATCGGGTTGCACCAAATGGTAGTACAGGTATTTACCCCCTTCCTTCAGTGGTAAATTACAAAATTTACATTTACCGTTCTCCATATTTCTATCTTGGTCGCATGCGTAACAAAAATAGTGTTTACCTTCGGTATTCACGTCGCCTAAGGATGTAAATGCATAGTTGTTGTATACCGGCACATGCGAAATATTGACGTAGTTGTCGAAATAGGTAGACCATTTCTTGGCGTCCGGTATCTCCTCATCCTGCACTTTTCTTCGTCTTTTTATATTGAGATTGAATGTCTCTCTATAACCCGACTGTGGAAATCCCAACTGGCGTTCCAATTCATTGATTCCCGGATCTTTTGTAAAGTCTTCGACGGAGTATTTGTATGTTAAGAGCGCTTCCTTCGACGCCTTATCAGTCAAGTTGTTGTATTTGATTTTTTGTCTGTACAACATCGCTTGTTTCTCATCGTCGCTCATGACTTCCATGCTGTTCGGTAAAATCCACAATTTGATGGTGTTGTTTTCTATCGTATCAAACGTTATCCCGTCAGCCTGTTCATCTACTTGGTATTTAGAATCGGGTATAAACTGAACAAGTGACTCATCGACTACCATCATCTTCTGCTGATCAATACGTATTGTTTTGTATGCATTGTAGTCGATGTTTAAGTCATTAAACAAAGTCACTGCATTGTCAACGTAACCTCGTACCTCCATTTCTTCTTCTCCCTCTTCGTCAACGATGGTGACCTTCTTCGTATAAATTGTCTTTTCTACAGCGTCTCTATTGGCAACGAGCCAATCGTTTTCCTCTTTATCGAGTTTCTTCAATTGTTTTTCAGCTATATCTCGACGCTCGAGTTGGTTTACACGTATTTTATACTGTATGACTTGTTCTGAAGTTAACCCTGTAGGATTTCTTATGGCTTTGATCAATTCTTTGTATTGCTTTGCCTCTACCAAGTTGTCTTCTGGTGCACCCTTTTGATGTTTGGAAACTCCTGTTCCGACAAATGAAACGTATTCTACGATTCGCATGCTGTTTGGGAGGTTTTTATGGGAGTTTCGTCGTACGGTACGTCCATTGAACTGGTCTTGTTTGCCCGCGGATTTCACGGGGTCAATGCAGATCATAAAGGAGGATGAACACGATTTGTAGTCTATGCCTTCAATACCTTTGTCCGAGACCAATAAACAATCGATGGACCCGTTTTCAAACCATCCTTTAATTTTTGCATTGTCGTAGTTGACTCTACCACCAATCAACGCAAAGTACATACGGTTTTTCTCGCTCATCCCACTCAGTCTAGGGTACACTGCTTCTACGTAGTCTGTCCGTGGAAACGTTTTATCGTCTCGCAATAATTTTTTACTGTTCAAATGTACTACAGCTTTCCCCTTCTTTTGCTTTGAATATGGATTTTTCTTGATGTGTTCCAATACGGTTAACAGATCATCTATGTTTTCTATGGTTTGACCGGTCTCTCCATCTTTGAACAACAACGTTTTCGTCTCCTCGTCAAACATGCTGTTTATGTATTGCTGTGTATAGAAGCAGTTGATAAATGCTTGCTTGCAGTCACTAGCATCTTTAAAATCATCGTCTTCTTTCAACTCATATTCATAGTTAAGAATGGTCATTTTCGCGGTACGCTTTTTCATACCCTTTACCTTTTCAAAAAATGCCTTGTGCTTTTTATTTATAAACGACTTAATGGAGTTAAAATCGTCAAATGGCATGTCAAACCGTATGTCCTTCGTTAATCTGGGCGGTTCTTTTTCGGATTGATAAAAATAATCTTGAAGAAAGGTTCTCTGATCTCTTTTTCTTTTAAGTGTACTGTGAAAGGTCCCTGTTGTGTTTCCCGCCAAAGTCATACGGCTTACTTTGTAATAATCAGCCATCATTTTTTGGGCGTTTGTCAATCCATCTACTTCCGAAAACACTGGTATTTGCAAATCTAGTTCGTTTAGTTCTCGTTGAAGCGTTTTGTTCTTGGAAAGCTTACTTAATTCGGAGAAGGCGTTCTCACACGCTGTTGCAATTATCATTTTAAATTCCTTCGTCGTGTCAAAGGTCTTAAATGTAATTGCACTTTTGATGATTTCTTGCTTTCGCGCCTTGTTAATTTTACCCGTATGCATCCTTTGTATTGTTTTTGCTGCTTGTATGTATTTATCGCATTCTTCTTTGTCTTTAGCAATCGTATCTTTGTTACTCTTCCCCCAAGCATACTCAGTATAGTATGCAAACGTATTGACAGCTTCACTTAATTCGATTCCATTTTTTTTTAACTCCGATTCCATCGTTTTGAAAAAGATGGGGTAACAGACTTGTGGAAGAATGTTGTTGTAAAATTTATACACGTCTTCGAGTTCTTCGTAATCTAATTCAGTGGACACAGATGTACCATACTCGTATGCGTCCTCTTGTATCTGGACGTAATCGATATCTTCATCGTTTTGCCATACCAGCTTACGATACCGTTTGCTAGCTTGTTCGTTCGCATGATTTTTCATCTGCGAATCGTCCCATATATGGTTCACGTATTTGTGCTTCCGCATCGTAAGTGCACGTTGTAGCATCCGTAACATCTCAACCTTGTCGTGATACACCATCACATTCTTGGATTTGCTTACTTGTTCTTCAATGGTATACACCATTTCCAATACTTTTGAACCCAATAAGTCTGGAATGTATGGTATATTATCGTACCATTTTTCTAAGCGATCTCGATTTGTAGCCGTAACCTCAACGGTGGGACACACATGGAGCCATTGTATATTTGGTTTTGGTGTTACGTCGGCTATCATTTCTTGCATTGAATCCTCAATAACCTCATATTCGGTGTTCGTGGATACGGTGTAGTTTGTCACAATAGCAGACTCCAATGGTACTGTGCCTTCGTCTGGTTTTAAACGAATGTTAATTAAACCATCTTTTCTTTGTAGAATCCATTGCTCTAGTTTGATGATCTCGTCTCCAGTATACTGACCATTGTTTGCCTTAATGACTGTAATGGTATGTTCTTTTTTTTCAAGACGGAATAGTTTCTGGCTATCTTTTATGATTTGATACCGTATTTCATATTGTGGGGTTCTTTCTTTCATTATCGCACGATTCAGATCACAAGTCACGTTTATGTACCCATTATTGTACGGAATGAGATCTGGAAAAATCCTCAACTCATTCTTATTTTGAACCACGAATAAATTTTTCAATGCGTCTTTTAGAAATTTAGCCAAGCCCTTCTTTTGAATTGTTGACAGAAACTCGTCCTTTGTACCCATATAAAAATTCAACAGTTTTTTGTAGTCCATCTTAAAACGATCGTCTTCATCGCCATCTTTGTCGAAAATAATATCTACCGCGGCATCAATATCTTGAACTGTATTGTGTCGAGAGAATTTACCACGAATACGTTTTGCCAAGTCGTACATATCTTCATCGTTGACCTTTGGATACAATGGATGCCATGGTGGAAGGGATAGACCGTTAAAAGTTCCATCGATATCAATTGACTCGTAAGGGTACATCGAGTTATCTTTTAACAGCTCCGATAAAATAAACAATTGTTTTGTTTCGTTTGTTGATTCAATGGGAGTGGCCGACAATAAGATAGTATATTGGCTTTGTGCGATGTATTTCCACAGTGCTTGGGACATTAATGATTTAGAATCTCGAACAAATTTATGGATTTCGTCGCAAACAATGATACAGTCTTTCGGTGCTCGATACATATGGTAAAAATTCCCTTTCCTGTCCGTATAATAGGGGACCGTGTACTCGTGCGTTACTCCACCTTCCCAAATGGCTTTCTTTAATTCGCTTACTGTTTTATCTTTTGTCTTTTTACCTTTATCTTGTGCGATCGCTTTCAACTTGAAGTAGAAGGCTTTCCATTTCATATACCCTATTTTCCGATATTCTGATATTGTAGACTCTTTCTTTAAACTGAACCCACACAAAAACTGTGCATCTATGTCATTGCAACCACAGGCAAGAAAGAGTTTGTCTTCTACAAGATGCCAATGGTGGTGTACTCGAATAGTATTGTTACCAAGGTCAAATTCGTGCTTTACCCCATCTCCATCTACCACTTTTTTTAACTTGTCTTTTCCCACACCATCGAATTCAGAAATGGTTATTTTTTTTCCACACACCATGCAATGACGTACTCTTGGTTCGTCTGTATCTTTAGGGAATTTTTTATCTGGGTCCTTGATGACATTAGTTCTTGGATATTCTCCAACCTTCGTTCCTTTTGTTTTCTTAATCCAATCTTTGTACGTCTTCTCAAAATCGTTTAAATCCTTGTACTCTGGATAGAGCCATTTGGTTTGCGAATCCCGAAAATGGTTGTACGTAGACCAAATGTAATCACGTTTGTCAAATCCCAACTTATGCAACTCAATTACCCATTGCGACAACAAGTCTCTATTGGGGGCCAACAGCAGAACTTTTTTCCCCGATAGTCTACGCATTTTCTCGGCCAGTAACAACGCATTAATGGTCTTACCAAAACCGGGACGATGCGCCAACAGGATTTTCTCTTGTGCCAACCGTAGACTGGTCATTTGCCACGGTTCTGGTTTGCCCCATCGTCGCTCTACGGAAACAGCGTCAGGTAACTGTCGAGATGACGTACGGAGGCACTCTCCCGCACATCGTTTCAATGTACCGTCTGTGAACTTCCATGTTGGTTTGTTGTTTATGTCTCGTAGTTTATCCCTTTTCATTAGAGTTTTTGCTATGTTTTCGTCCAAAAACTGTTCTACGTAAGCACTTTTTTTGTCGGTAGAGGTCATTATTTTCAAGAGTTCATCCTCTCCACGCACATATTCGTATTTATGGGCTTTACGATATTCTACATTGTTCCCGGTAATCTCCGTATCGATGCAGATGAGACCGTTATCACGTTGTGGGAGAGTAACGTCGGATTGTGGTGTAAGAGCAGGGAGCTCCGCCTCTAGGACTTTCTCCTCTTCCGGTTGCTCTTCCTCTTCCGGTTGCTCTTCCTCTTCCGGTTGCTCTTCCCCCGTCGGTTGCTCTTCCCCCGTCGGATACACTGGATAATTGCCATTTATTCGTGACATGAAACTTGGGATTTGTTGTACTAGTTTCTGTGCATGTGGGTCCAATGCCTCGTACGCTTCTTTGGTTAAATTGAGCTCGTCGAAAAACGCTTTAAAATCATATACCCATCGTGGTATTGGGTCCAATCTTTCTCCGTTGTAGAATACATGATTGCCCTCTCTAATCATACAGACTCTCTTTGTATCCAACGCGTATGGCGTTTTGATGTTGTTCAAGATAACTTTGCCGTCGTATTCGTATTCTGGGAAAACAGCGTCAAACCAATCGTTTTTCTCAACTGCCTGTTCGTTGATCAGGTATTGAAGGCTTTCCTGTTTCTGCATTTTGTATTTTATATTATCTTTGCTAATGGTGATGTTAACATTAGCTCTCTGTACTTTATACAAACGGGTAGCAACCATCCGGACAGACAATCGCCGTCTCTTAGTACCAGACTTAACCGTCGCACAGCCGTCTTTGATGTCAACGGTGGCGTTCTTAACCGCGATGCCCAGCGCGGAATTCTCCACGGAAAGGTAGTGCTGCATACCAGTCATGTAACTTGAATAAGCGTGCGCCCATGATGGAATCATTTTATAAAAATCTTAAGTGATTTATAGTATATAATTGCAAAAATGATTGAGTAAATGTCCTTGGAAGAATGTGTAAAGAATCCTGTAAAGTATACTGGTGGTAAAATCGATTCAATATTTATGTACGTAAAAAATTATTGTCCTCACAGTATACACGCGGCTTTGCGTACGGAACAATTTACTACAGATGTAAAGTGTTACGACTTATGTGTCCCACAGAAATATGTATCCCACAGTGATTTAGATAATCAAGTAGGCGATGGCGATGGAAAGGAAGCGTGGTATCACTTTAAAACCGTACCACAAATTTTTGGAAAAGTTGGTACAAATTGGTACTATTTGGGAGGACGCGATGATTTCGATTCTATTGCACCACACACCATTGGGACCAAGACCAAGGTTGGTCCAAGTCCATATAAGTTTTAGTGTTAGGTAGTAGGGTTCCGACCATTGGGATTATCTGGTTGAGATGTTGTCCTGTTTTACAGCTAACGCACAGTGTGGGGCATTTAAAATTCGGTGCTGTATAGCTGTCTATTCTATCTATCTTGTTGCATATGACAATAACTGGTATATTCTCAAATTTATCTATCCATTTTTGTACGGTATCTTCTCTACCGACTTCATAAAATACTAAAGCAGCGTTAGCATAAGGGTAGTATTCTTCACAAATGGAACTGTACCTTTCATTTCCCGACATGTCATGTATTATAAAATCGCCTTTGTACAGCATATCTTTTCCAATGGTTTGCATGTAGGATTCCGAGTAAGCATGACCATTTAGATAACGTAGAAAGGCACTTTTTCCAGCCATATAGTGTCCAACTAAAACTAGAACATGCATTTATTACATAGATTATTTTCTTAAATAGTATTTAAGTACTTTCGTGGAATTATAAATGTTATTATATCTTAAAAATGGCACTTTATTTTTCGGCTATTCGTCTGTCTGTGTTCTTATGTTGACTGGACATTTGCCATTTGTTCGGTCATTGTATTTCTTTTTCTTCCCGATGATGATGCTTTATTACCTTTGTTTTATGTACCCATTGATGCATATGAAGTACAAATATGTTGTTATGGAAAAGGAATTTTATAGGAAGTATTGGATTATTTTTTTCCATGGTATTCTCTTCATGGGTGACCCATTAAACGCGTGCGTGGCTGTTGCGACTATGTTTTACGTCCATCTATACAAAGAGATCATGTTTTTGATACGATATGCAGAGAAGCGGTTGGGCAAGATTGACGAGTCACTGTTCGAAAAGGCACCGGGTTACCGAATTGCCCATTTGCATTTGAATGTGTTTGAAGACGACATCGAGAATAGATTTCACCATAGTTGTTACGATAGCAACCGACTGTACGTACTAGAATCTACCACTTTGAGCAAAAAGAAGCAGCTTGGTATATCCAATTACAGAGAAATACGAAGAAAGAGTCAAACTCCACGCGAAATGAACGATGACGAATTGCTTATGTACAAAGCTTCTAGCAATGAACTTTTATTTATCCAGCAGCGAGAATACTATGTTCTGTATCCTTTGGTAGTGTTGATATTTTTACTCGCCTTTATTTTAGTTAGTGCGCGATCGATGGGGGCATATGTACATGTGTTTTTAGTTGGTTTGAACGTTGGAAGTTTCTCCTTTAAACCATTGGGCCACGATATTGTGGTGGATTTAAGTTATTTTGCCTTTGCTGTAATGTTTGCGCAAATCCACTACACCAAAAACTAAAACAGAAGAAAACAAGAAAAGGTACGCTGTCATACTCTAATGAAAAAGGCTGACCATTAAAGAGATGAAATACAAGTAGCAAAAGAACCGCACTAACTAAATTGCATAGGACAACATATCTAGTTTTTATTTTAGTTATTTGTTTCTCTTGTTCATATGGTGTTTTGCAAATACCACAATGATTCTGTTCATACACGCGCATTATCATTTGACAGTTGGGATGCAAATACAAATTTTTGCACAGGCAAGGCGCGGATGTTGTGCACGATTCTAGACAAACATAACACTCGGTCATTTACATAGTTTCATCCATCTTATATACTACAGACCATTTCTCGATGGCCTCCGAACAGTCGGCCAAGCATATGTTCAGATCGGTACTGGAGATACGCACTATAGGCGATATCACAGAAAGCTCCGCTGGAGTAAACGGTGCAAATCGATATGCCAACGATATGTGTGCTCCCATTGTCAATGGCTGTTCAATGGCGTAAAAGGATTGACCTTCCACCTCGGTACAGGTTACCACAGGTGCACCAATTGGTTCGTAGGATGGGGGGAACATGAACGAGTACGACAATGCCTCTTCGTAAGTCATTCCATGTTTAACTGTAATATGAGCCGGAAATGGGGTGGTGTTAAAGGTCTTGGCATACCGTTGTATGTGTCGATGGAGTATATGGTGGTCCTTTAATTTAAACCAAATGCAATATTTAAACATTTTAATAGAAAAAGTACTTATTTAAATACACAATCACTTTTAAAATGATTCGTTTCCTTTTCTATATATTATATTTTTTATCGGTTGTTCGTGCACATAAAATACAGCATGCAAATGTTGAGTTACAGGTTCCACTGACACCAAGAATGTCATACGACTGTACATCCGATGGCCATAGTATACGAATGAAAGAGACATCCTTTGAAGGCATCCCATTGTCCGATGGAGAAGTCGTTCTTGATTATTATTTACCTGAAGGTACCATATGGTCCGATCTGAAGTTTCGCACCAGCATGGGGTCCTTGTACATTAGCATACCGGTCTCCTATCCACATTTTTATACTTTGTCAAATATCGACGAACAGGGTATTATTGTATAAATTATCATATGAGCACTAAGAAATGCGAGTCCTGTTGTGCTTTATTACACTATCGATTGTTTTGTTTATTTTCCTACTAATATACACCTTCTACGAAGCTCCCGAATACAACCTAGACAACAAAGTGCAAGGACAGTGCAATATTTCAGAGTCCATCAAACACTGTGGTGCGTGTGGCCAATGTTCAACCGTCCAAGACTATACTACGTACCATGAGAAGAGGAATACGTTGACGGAAATTGCTAGAGGATGTGCCTTTCAAGACTTTGTGGGTACCTCGAAAGAATGCTTTGTTGATGCAGGTCTTACGGGTGCGTGTGCAGACTGTTGGATTGAAAACGTTAAATGCGATAGAGAACACTGTGTATTTCCATGTATCTTTGAAACCATATTCAATATGAATTCAAATGTAAGGGATAGCCTCAGTAAATGCTTTGCGTGCGATGAGTACTACTGTCTGGACATATTCATCGACTGTGCTGGAATGAGTAGGAGACGAGCCGGCATTACAACCGACATTGAACGCGATAAGTCTGAAATATGTACTATAAAATGACTTTAAGAAATATAAAATGTGGTTACTGGTCGGAATACGAATACGCGAGGTTCGCCTGTTGAAGGAATTTGTCACCGTTGACATTGAAGATGCTGATATCAAAGGAGACATATTTGACACCATTACATGGTTGAGAATTTTGTCCATGTACGGTTCGCACTCCTTTGACGCTATACTAACCGATGGTGGACTCTTTGGGGTTGAACGGAACGATGAGATAGTACGCATTAAACACAAGTTACTCAAAGAAACAGGGTACATTTATAATTATACTTCTGTCATTGGCAAAAAAGTACCCGATCCAATGGGAAGAGGATGCACCTTTTACCGTATTCCGAAAGCGAGGTATACCATTGAAGAACACGAAAAGGCATGGGAATATTACAAAGATGGAAACAAATGGCAAAAACTAAAATACAAAGTACGATTAATATTATAAACATAATTTGTCTATAGCTCTACATGAATAATTGTACACGGTCAGTGCACGCTCGTTAACATGATCCCAATATGGCGACAAGCAATCCTTCATGTACCGCGAACCATATTTTAAACGCAAATGCCCATCCATATCGTGTGGGCGAAGTACCTCCATGCCATTCATACGAACGGGGACCGATGGAAACATAATTTCAGCCGACATGGCCTTATCATCGGTTCGAAAAATGTCTAGAAAGGGATAGTTCCATTCGTACCGTGTGCGTGTAGAATCGCAACGATAGAGCTTCCAACCGCCCCAAAACGTACTTGTACAGTATGGGTACGTAAACCACGAACGATTGAAAAATGGAACAACCACGTCCAAGTCATCGTCCCAAGGTATTAATTTACCGTGTCGCCGAAGTCCTAGGGCTGTACCAGAGGCAATGCTGTAATTGGAGACCTTGGAATGGAAATGATGTAACAATTCCAGTCCCCCGGTATTATTCTTTGGAGTGTAGTGGCGGCAGATCCATGGAAAAGGAAGTGTTACCACAAAAGCATGCAAACACAGTAGAACAATAATATACCTTAAATATCTCATATAAAAAACAATTTAGTATATATAAATACACACACTTTAAAAATGGGAAACCAACCACAAAAATTCGAGAAAGCAGTGGACTGTTTCAGAGCTTCGCAAATGCTGATCCGACAATTCAAAGATCACATGTGCAATTATCTAAGAACAACCGAATGTGGGGAATGTACATTAACGGCATGTTCCATAAAATGCAATAAACGTTTGGACGAAGTAAAGCGTGTGGTTGAACAAGACTTTGCAACAGCATTGGACTGGTTTGAAAACAACCCAAATAAAAGAGAGTATCCGGAAGAAATACAGAAGATTCTAAACCGGTATAGTGTACTCTCTGTATTTCTTCCTCATTGTGCAGAAGATCCAAGGGGCGATCCAAGAGAACTGACCATTGAACCGTGCAATTTCAAATTTTAAAAAGCAACGTCCATCCCGAATGAGATATCGGACGGCTTGGAATATTCGGCCACCCTCCTCTCGAAAAAATTCGTTTTGCCTTCTAGGCTGATCATGTCCATGAATGGAAAGGGGTTCGTAACCTTGTAATGCTTATTGTAACCCAACGCGTTTAACAGATGGTCCGCCACAAATTGAACGTACTGGTACATCATCAAATGGTTCATGCCTCTCAAATTTTCCGGTAGCGAATGGTTGACGAATTGCATCTCAGCATGTACCGCACTTTCCACGATTTCAAGTACCTTTTTTCGTGGTAATTTAGGACACATCTTGTACATGGCAACCGCAAAGTCCCGGTGCAACCCCTCGTCCCTTGAGATTAACTCGTTGGAGAAAGTTAAGCCCGGGCAGAGGCCTTTGTTCTTTAACCAGAACAGAGCACAGAACGAGCTAGAGAACATAATACCCTCTACTGCCGCAAACGCGATCAAGCGTTCGGAGAAATTTGTCACGCACCCTTTTTTCGCCTTCATGTAATGCTGTGCCCATTCGGCTTTCGCTTTCGTTCCCGGATGTGTTTCAATGTGTCGAAACAGCTTGCCTTTTTGTGCGTCGGTCGCCAATGTATCGATCATCAGCGAGTATGTTTCCGAATGTATGTTTTCCATAGCGGCTTGAAACGAGTACATGGCTCTAGCCTCAGGCAATTGCACCTCACTGCAAAAGTTAGTTACGAGATTCTCGACGACAATACCATCCGAAGCTGCAAAAAAGCCCAAAATGCACAGAATGAAGTCCTGTTCGGTTTGATTTAACCTTTGCCAATCGTTCGCGTCCTGTGACATGTCAATCTCGTCCACCGTCCAAAACGATGCTACATGCTTCTTATAGAATTCAAACAGTGTAGGGTGTTGAATCGGGTAAAGAACAAATCGATTTGGATTTTCAGTTAAAAGAATCGACATATTAAAATGTTAAAAAGTTTTCTTATATACTAAATTTTGTAATAAAATAGAAGGTACGGACGATCGCTTTTTTTCGGTAAATCACTTATCGGAATTACACGATTGTCGTTTAAAAGATTCCACGTTCCGTCTCTTTTCATGCACAGCGCCGTGTAGTGTCCACCAAGCATTCCACCGACATGATTGCAAATGGCATAAAGGCGATACTTCGTACCATTCATCTTCACCTCAGGCTCGATCGTGATCTCGTCGTTTAATTTTTGACGTCCTGTGAAGCGTTTAAGATGGAATACCACCGTATCAGATGGTTGAATGGCCATTTGCTTACTAGATACTGTCTTCATGTTACATTTTTCACACATAATTTTATCCTCTAAATTTTCCAAAGAACAGAATTTCTCTATGCTATTCGATATTGATGCTGTCAATGGTATGGACACGCTAACGAATGGATACTCCGTCTTGGATTTCTGACCACAATTACAAGTTACAGTAGACACCATTGTACCTTCGAATGGATTCTTAATTTTCACGGTTTCGAACAATTGGTCCATGAGATATAAAAATAACTCATGGGCATCGCATTGTCTCATTATTTTAAACTCGCCAGTTCTCGCTAATGCACGTACCAACGTGTTGAGATCTTTACGCTCACTGTTAATGTACAGCATTTCCAACAGGGCGCCAACGAGACCGTCACCGTACTGATCTTTTAATGGGTACACTAAATTCTTCGAGTACCGCAAACACTGTAGTATACTGTTCAAATAGCAGGTATTACCAAGATTAGGTAGACCGCGCATATTTATTATACAACTAATTTATTTATATAGTTTATTAAACTCTGAAGTGCAGAATTGTTTCAATTCCTGAGCAGTATGTCGTTTCTTTTCTACCGTTTCTCTGATCACTCGGATTATGTGCTTCTGTCCGTGTGTTAAACTCGGTTTATTGATGCTGTACAGATGAAGCCCATTAGCTTCCGGTAACGCACTTTCTAAATATCTGCTTTTTTTAATGATATCCACACCGTTCATGTAAAGACCATTCCTCATAATATAAAGACATGCTGGGACAAACACCTTGAATGAAAAAGTCGAGTTCTGAGCTATGGTGTGTGAGATGAACATCTTCCAATAGCTAATAATTTCGGTCGTATATTTCTTCACGATTTCGACTTGATCTTCTTTGCTTTTTGCTATTAATCTCGTGAACATGGGCTTCCTTTTCATGTTATGGATATACAAAGTCAAGGAATGCATGTACACCTTCGGTTTGCTAGTCCGTTCGCAATACCTCCTGTATTTGTTAACTATCTTTTCGCTCTCCCGCTTGTATTCATTCCGTTTATGCATCTCTGCCTGCATCCGTTTTCTTGAAAACAGCAGTTTTTTAATAAAGTCTTCACAAATCATGATGCACTGTGTAACTTTTATATTGTGGATGCCACTATGTTTTACTCGTCCATCGGCACTTCTAGAATACATGTGCGGGTCCCGCTTGTCACTTAATACAGTAGGCACACACCTAGAGGAGATTTGCCATGATCTAACCGTCTCTGATTCATACTGGACGCCAGAGACCACGCACACTTGGCAATTGTCTCTATTTGTTATGCGACCGCCATTGCAGTCTTTGTGACAATGGTGAATCTTTCCACTTTCTTTACAGAGATAAATGTTGTAAAAGGTTTGTACTAGTGTGTCTCTACTAACCCACGGCGGTGCTTTTAAGTACTTGCAACAAATGTAATATTTCTCATTCTGCCTATGTATCTCAATCGTTAAATTAACTATGTTGCATGTACTGTACGAACACTCATGCTCTCGTGCGTGTCTTTTTATCAGTGATGAAAGGTGACTGGCGACAGTAGCAGGCGATGGGGACCTTGCGATCTCCATGCTTTCTTGAAAACTATTTTGTATTTATAGTAACTATTAGCAAGTATAAATAAAGCCAACCTGTAAACAAATGTCAATCGGTAGAAATAAACGCTGGAAAAGAAGAAAACAAATAAAAAAGATCAATCGTTTAAAGAGAATGGAATTTTTATGCAAAAATAAAGCGCTAATCAACTTTGTCCGGCTGTGGAGGATTCAAAAGTTCAATCGGTGCGTTGAACGTACTGAGGAAATTGTACAGGTACCGCATGTTCACAGCTATAATGGACTGCCAAACCTACAGCGTTGGAGTCACGGTTGTCCGAAGTGGTGCTGTCCTTACTACGTGGATTTGACATTACCGAAAAAGGAGTTAATTCGTGTACTCATCAAAAGGAGATTGGCAGACTTAGGGTATTATGGCACGCTAGCGCAAGCTTTCAACGTACACCGGCGTATCATGGCTACCTATAAAATTCAGAAAGTCTGGCGAAGGTGGAAAACACGATGGCTATTTAGAATGGCTGAAATGAAATTGCCGGTGACTACAGCAAGAACCATTGTTGATAACGATGGAACAGGTTGGTACAGCGAACCACATAATGGTCCCTATTTACCTATTATCACAAAAGATGGAATCAAGCTACAGGTACGATCGCCATTTAACAAATTTGTGGTGAAATGTACCAATTGGGATGTACCAAATGGGATGTTGGGATTTTACACCATTTTAAAACCCTACACCAAACTCTATCATACGAATCCTGTTGAGGAGCGTTTGATAGCTGTAAAAAGAATACAGACCATCTGGATTAAGTACAAGTTCGATGGTCTACGAAAGGCGACGAGAAGAATACAGCAGTGGTGGAAGACCCGGAAATTTGTTTACAGGGTGATAAGGAGGGTACAACAAGCATTCCATTACAAATGTATAAAAAAAGGCTATCGCTTTCAACTTATGCTGGACGGGCAAAGGACCATATTCAAATATGAGAATTACAGGGTCCTGAACTATTGGAATAATCCTGTCAACTGGACATTGGATATTGATAGGATGGTCATTCGAAGATACATAAACAAGACGCTGCAAGTTATTCCATATCACCATTGGAAGTGTAGGGTTGTGTTGAATAACAAGATATAAATATAACTTTTTTTTTAATATAAAATGAAGACCTGTACCAAATGCAACCAGACCAAAGCGCTCACGGAGTTTAGCAAGCGATCCAATAGACCATGTGGACTCGCATCCCGATGCAAAGTGTGTAAGAGGGCAGCCAACAAGAAGCATTACCAAAACAACCGGGAGAAAGACAATGCAAGAAGCAGGAAGTACCGCAAAAACAACCTTGAAAAAGTACGTGCAAGTGACAGGAAGTGGGTACAAAACAACCGGGAGAAAGTCAATGCATCGAACAGGAAGTACAACCAACGCCCGGAAGCCAAGAAACGAAAAAATGCACGGCAAAGGAAACGTTACCATTCTGATCCACAGTACAGACTTAAGCGTATTTTACGCACCCGCTTATGGCATGCACTCAAAGGCAAGGTCAAGAGTGCGAAAACCATGAAATTACTGGGCTGTTCGTACTCATACGCACAGAATCATCTGGAAAAGCAGTTCCAGTCGGGAATGACATGGGAGAACCATGGAACATGGCACATCGATCACATGATGCCCTGTGCGTCCTTCGACTTGAGCGATCCCGAACAACAGAGACAATGTTTCCATTACACTAACCTCCAGCCATTGTGGGGTACCGAGAACATAAGCAAAAACGATAAAGTTATTTACAATCGCGAATGGACCGGTACACAATGGGTCAATTCAGAAGAAGAAAAGTATAACAGTAACAAAAAATCACTGCAAATGGCAATCGTCTTTAAATCGAACTCCAAAGAACCATACTTCTTGCTGTCGAACTTCTATGGAGACAGTGAATTTACTTATATGTCCATGAGGACAAACAATCCTAGCCTTCGAGCGTTGTACATAAATCTTCGAGACAACATGGACTACGAGACCTTTAAATTGTACCGAGAGAGGCTGATGCGGAAAAAAATCTACACAGAAGGAAAGAAAGATCACTATGTGAAAACGTACAATGGCAAGCAATATTATGGCTTTGGAGTTATCGCAAAACTAATCAGTGCGTGTTTTAAGCCAACGATGACAAAACGATTGGAAGTGGTTAACCAAATCGCTCAAGAGCGGGGGCTGACAGGTGATATTAAACAAGGAGACTTCCTAAAGGGAACTGACGAACAGAACAAGCAGTTTATGAAAAATGCACTCCGAGTAAAGTTCGCGAAGGAACCATATCGAACCGTGCTATTGGGCACAGGTTCCAACAAAGTATATGAGAGACAAGGCAATAGAGGAAAGAGCCTCTGGGCAGGTGAAGACGGCTGGTTAGGTCTCTTGCTCATGCAAATTCGCGACGAGTTGCAAGCTGAAGGCGCTACGCTTGGCAAGCGAAAAAGACTGCAATTAAAGTTCTAACTATAAGTTAATTTACTATTTTATAAAATGTTACTACTTCCGGAGGAATTGTGGCTGATAATCTCTCGATTTCTGAACGTGGTCGATGTCGTCAGGGCACAGATGGTCTTCAAAACTAAAATGGAAATCCCGCGATTATTAAGATTACGGTATAGGTATGAACCCTATACTTACAAAGGTATCAATTGTATCTATAAAAATTCTAGATTCGTGCTAACATGGAATAAAATGAAAATTTACGATAGACATTCGAGATCCAACAAAAAAGCAACAAAATCACTATTTAATCTATTTCATATCTCTACAAAATGATGAAAGTCGAATTACTGGAAGGTGGGTTGAATCCGATACGAGCAACCGATGGATCCGCTGGTTTTGATTTATTTTCACCGACTGATCTCAAGCTGGACGTCGGACTTCATAAGATCCCATTAAAATTCAAGATGGAGTTGCCAAGATACACCTTCGGGAACATTCGCTGCCGCTCGTCTCTTGCGAAACGTGGAATGAGCGTAGAAGCAGGCGTAATTGACGAGGATTACCGCGGTGAAGTTCAAGTCATGCTCCGAGTACGCACACCGTTTGAATGTAAACGCGGACATGCTGTGGCTCAGTTAATTGTCCAAAGGTACTGTGTACCGAGGATATTCAAAGGTATTGTAAATCCAACGAGAAGAGGCGACGGCGGCTTTGGGTCCACAGATAAATAGAATCAGTATAAATATCGAAGTGGTTTGTAGAAATGTTCTGGTTTCTTGCAGGAGTTATTATGGGTATTTACCTCGATCAGACTTTTACTATCCCGCCGTTGCAAAAAGCCATAGATCGAATGCGAGAAAAAAGTATAAAACATACTTAACATACTATTTATTACAATACTATTTATTCTAAATGTACGAAGCAGTAGTTTTGGGATTCGGAATCATTATTGCTATTTTGAGCATTTCGCAGCCGATACCATACGGTCGTTTTGAAGTGGACCTTCCATTGCAGTTGCCAAATCGATGGTACCTGTTTCTGGTAAACTTCCCGGCGTTGATTGCTCTATTAATTTCCGGCGAGGGTTTCACATCAAAAAAACTAGGTCTTGTAGCAATACTGTTTTTCTCCTTCCATTTTTTACTAAGAGCGATACTAATTCCATTATTAATATCGCAAATATACACCGCCGATAAGAAGAAAGTCTCTTTTCTGACGGTCGTAGTAATAGGGACATACAATATGTTTGTCGGGTTAATGTTAGGAAACATGTGTCACAGAATAACAAGAAGCCCTACGAATTTTGACATAGCTTTAATTGTTGGAGCTGGTTTTTGCCTTTTATTAAACGTGGTTTACGATATCTACATTAATTATTTGCGCGTACATGGCGATGTAAAGGTTAACAATATGTACGTAGCACCAGAAGAAATAGCCAAATTGTATGGTATACTGGATTATGTTGGACTCACTTCTCCGAATTATGTGTTTGAAATTCTGGAATGGCTTCTGTTCACCATTGTGTTATGGAACATTGAGATGGTGGTTTATTTACTGTGTACAGTTTTAATCCTGTGGATTAGGGCAGTGGCAATTCAAGACTGGAGTAATAAAGTATAAATAAAAGTATAATATTATTAAATGCTAGAGTGTATCGATAATGGGTTCTATTCGTACCCAATCTCTCATGTAATTATCCCGATGATCATTACGCGTTATTATGGTAATGGTTTTAACAGTGTTCTTTTTGGAGTCTTTGCCGCTGCATTATGGGAAGTCGTAGAAATCAGTATTCTGGCCATCTTCGGTTCGTACGTCCTGTTTGGTGATGCACTGGACGAGACCGAAAGCCTTTGCAATGTTGCCTTTTTAGATTTAGGCAACGGTATTCTAGGCGCTTTGTTAGCATGGGTCACAATGGGGGGAACTCTTAAAAAAACTATCAATTATTGGATACAATGTGTTATATTCATACTGGTCGGTCTTCTGTATTCGTTCCTGTCCGGTTTCAGTTGGTACTGTTCTTGGGACCCGGATTGCGATGGAGAAATGGTCGATTTTCCATGGGGGAACGTAGCTAACCTTGTTGTAGTTGTAATTTGGATGTATTTTTGTTTTGCCGACTGGTATTGGTTGTATTTCAACGTTTTCGTAATTAGTATCTTTGGTACCATACCAATTATTTCATCTGCTGTGATGGTTTACGTTGGTACTGCCATCTGTTTCGTGGTGCAATCGCATGAGATACCGTTGTGTATTCTACTACTTCCGTTAACACCGTTTATCTACCTGTACAATGCTTTATTGAACAAGGATACCCCATTTATTTGTAGTTATAAGACCGCATACCGAATTTGTCTGGATATTTTGGAGAAAAACTCTACAGACATTGGTATACTGGCCAGTCAAAACGAATACACCGACGTGTGGACAAGAGACGCTTTCTTTGCCATTATGGGGTTAAAAAGCAAAGGACTCGAATGGGATGCAAAAACAATTGAAACATTGACAAAATTCCAACGTGAAGACGGTCTTATTCCATTGTATGTTGGGAGAGGTGATGCATGCTCGAAGCTAATATGTAGGGCACGTCCTTCTGGACCATTAAAGGCTCAGTATGGAGATTATAAAACCGGTGATATTGTAACAGACAGCTGTTTCCAATATATTATCATGGTGGGTCCCAGTCCTGCTAGTGAACGAGCATGGAAATTTATGCAACAATTTGTAAAAGATGGATTAATATACGAAGAAGGTATAGGCTCATGGATGGATACAGTGTATCACAAAGGTAACGTACTGTACACGAATGTATTGTACTATCAAGCTGCAAAAGTATTGGGGAAAGACTATACTTCTATACGGTCAGAGATATACAACAAACTTTGGAATGGGAGATATTTTGATTGTTCTTCGACCGTAAAGTCGTTCGATCAAGTAGGGAACGCACTGGCAATTATGTACAACATGACCGAACAAAAAGAGTCCATTATTCGGTACCGTAGAGACAACTTTACTTTTGGACTACAGAACCCTCCGTGTCTACCAAAGGTCACAAACATTTATTTACCATGTTATATGATTGGTAATCAACAGTACCATAATTTCGGATGGTCGTGGGTCAATTTACTGTTTCTATCTGTTATGGACTCAAGCGATCTGGACTTATTCACAAAGGAAATTGAAAAACGAGGAACGATTCATGAGATCTATACCGATTATGGCCCCGTCAATCAATTGTTCTGTAGAAGCCAGCCAGAATTTTCAGAGGCGGCGGGAATGTACTTATTAAATGTAGGTACACCAGAATTTGTCTTTTAAGTTATATATATGTATGGTATTCACACATTAATGTTCATCCATCGGAAGCATATCACACCCATAGGATTTAAAAAACATATTTACAATTTGTATGAAATTTACATTACCGACAACGATTTAGTACCTACGACATGCCAAATGGACCGTGCCATCAGAAGCTTCTGGAGAAAAGAGGACTTATGGTTCGAGCGTGAATATTTGATACCTGTGCCATCCTATAAACACATTATTGAAGCTACTCAAAGCGACTCGATGGATCAGTATTGGAAAGATATCCAACCTTCGAAGAAAAAAAAGGTAGACTGTAGAAAAACAATTAAAAACGGCTACTGCACTATTTGTATGGACAACAGCGGCCCTACAATTGCATTACAATCCTGCAAGTGTGTCTTTCATTACAAATGCATACGCCGATGGTCACAGTATAGTGGTGAATGCCCTATATGCAAAACACCTATATAAGTAAATTGGCGGCTATAATATTATTATTAATGCGTCGATCCAAAAAACGAAAACGTTCCAACATAGAAGACTTGTTATTTTTTACCAGAAGAAACAAACGATATAGAAACTTACACAAACATTTAAAAACATTGGATAATTTGGTTGGTATGAAAGAATTAAAAGACTCCGTAGTCTCTCAAATACAGTTCATTATTACGACAGGCGGTAACTTGGATGGCCATTTCCTAAACACCGCTCTTCTCGGTCCGCCGGGTACAGGAAAGACAACCGTCGCCCAGATTTTGTACAATATATGGATGTCTCTTGAAATGTTTAATGACGATATGCCATTTGCAATCTTGCATCGAAGTGATTTCGTAGGATCGTATATGGGACACACGTCCAATAAAACGCGAAAAATTTTAAATAAATATGCAGGCAGCGTTATCTTCATTGACGAAGCCTACTCCTTAATGAATGGAGAAAAGGATGAATATGGAAAAGAAGCCATTGATCAGCTGTGTGCGTTTATGGGAGAGGAAAAATCAAACACCATTGTAATTATAGCAGGATATGAAGAACAGCTTAATTCACAGTTCTTTGCTGCAAACCCGGGTTTGAAACGACGGTTTGGGTGGCATTTTAGTATTAAACCCTACTCGAACGGCGAACTGTTTCAAATATTTTCCAGACAGTTAACGGAGAACGGATGGTCCGTAGAGAAAGAGGCAGAAGAATTGTTCAAGACCAACTTCAAAAAGTTCAAGAATGCTGGGGGCGATACGGAAAATATATGTTTTCAAGCAAAACTCAACTATAGCAAAGAAAATTGGATGAAGAAGAAACAATCGAAAAAATTATCGTACACACATGTAAATAAAGCAATGGAAAGCTATTTCAAGGAAGAGGAACAACCATTAAGTATGTATATTTAGTATCTTAGATTACTGTAGGCCATATTATTCGCCATCTCTGTTAATTCTCCCGCTCGTTTTAGTAAACGGTCTTTTCGATCCTTTTTACCTTTGTAAGGTTTACTTCCAAGTATCAATGGAATGCCGATAACCAGTACAGCAATGGAGAAGAGTACTACAATCCATTGAATTGCCCGCCAGTCCAAGTCTGTAAAGTCCGGGTTGGTAGTCTCACCAAGTTCTTTATAGCCTTCGAAGACATTGCCAATCAAAAGCCATGATAATGCCACCTTTGAAGAAACTGACATGAGAATGTATATTTCATCCTCATATTCAGTGTCAAATAATTTTAATACGCCGAAACCAATGTAGAACAACGCGTACATGACCCCGGTAAGAACGAAATAATCCAAGGAAATTCCAGACAAACGCATACTGTTCAGTATAACAAACTGTATTTCAGCAGCCAGTAACACAAAGCCACACGTCATCAGTAGAGTTCGGTTCTCCTTGTTCATTCCCAGAATCATGAATTGCAATACGCCATTGATCAGTAGAATAAAGAACATGTCCGGTAAGGTGATAGACCCGGCGCTAAGCACGAGAGCGACTTGAAGAATACCTGCGGTAAAGCTATATTCTATGGTTCGGCGCAAAGATTCATACGATCGCATTTCATCACTTCTGGCGAGGTAGAACACTGCAATAAGATGGGAAAAGAAGGTGAGAGCTTCGTTACCACTAATCCATACCATCGGTGACTGTTCAAGTAGAGTTTCGTACGTAGTAGTCGTACTCACAGGATCAACATGGTACTCATGTGAAGCCAAGGTGATGGCACTACCGGAATCGATATGTACAACGATCGACATTACACAGCTAATTAAATGGATGCAAGCGGCGGCAACGTGGAGGTACAACAGAAGCATTTCTTTAATGAAAGTAGTATTATATACAAATAGATTCTTGTTTTAGCAATGGTACGTGTTCGTCTTCGGGTACAGTAGGAAAAGCTATCGTGGATACAATATGAGGTTGCTCGCTCAACTTCTTTAGTTCTTCTTCCAGCTCGTCTTCGTCGATGGACATAGTGTCCGTGCTCAACAACTCGTCGATATCCATAACGTCTGCTTGTAAATCTTCCATCGTAGACTGTAGCTCTTCCAATTTTGTTATGTTGTGAGTCTTCGTGAACTTCTTTAACACCGTGGTGCTGCTCTTCATAGCTTCAATTTGCATTGCAGTCAGTTCCAACTGCTCCAGTGCGTAGCGTTTACCCACAATAGATTCCGTACGCCTTTCGCATTGAGAGATATAGTACATCAGAATTTTCTTTTTTCTTAGTTTACGTAAAATCTGGTGCTTTGGACGACGGTAGGCTATGTCAGAACGTATTTCCTCGGTCAACGACGCCATTTCACGACCATACTTGGCTAGCATTTCGTTGAGGAGCCGGTCTACCTGATTTAAATGCTGGAGGCACTTGTGCGTATTGCGGGACTTCGATGTCCATATCGATAGAATACACCCCATTCTTACGAGTTTGGTCCGTATGTTTTATAGGTAGTTGCGAATATTTGTGTTTACTACGGACTATTCCCATTTGAAATGATGTAAATAAATCTTATATACTTCTTTAAAACTTTTTTTCTATAGAGAACATGTTGATTGGCATTTCGAGACGTGCTCATTGAACCTAGTCTTGTGCCAATGTCGGTAATTACAGTGGTCGCACTTAAAGCGGTAGAACTCGTTTTCGATGTCGTATGGATTTTTAAACCCCGCTTTCTTTAAACAAGTCAATCCACTGTCGCCTTCATTGTAGTTTCCCGTGGGATGCTTGCAACAAGTGTGTACCATGTCTGCAATTGGAACGCTGCATTTGCCGCTTGCCAGATGCAATTTCAATGGTCGAAATCCCTCGCCGCTCGGGGAAGTAAATGGACAGAAGGGACAAGTCACCTTTATTTTTTTATTCGGTTGTAACATCTTCTCCAAAGTAGCAACACGGTCGCGCAACTCCTGCAACTCTTGTTCCCGTTCCTCTTCACGGTCTCTATCTGCACGCATTATCTCTTCGACGCTAAACTCGAAGTCGTCGTCGTCGATCAACTGGTTGAGTTGCTTGAAAAGATCATCGTCCAACTCGATCATGTTCGGAGAGATTAAGTCGTCGAGTTCGTTTCCTTGTTCCGCGTCTCCCGGGTCTTCATCTCCTGACAAGTCAATGACCTGATTCATTTTCGCTCGTTTCAGAGGAGAGTTGTCTTCAGAGACTAATTTCCGTTTGTTTTCCATTCCTGTGATTTTAGTTTAATAACTGCTTTTATTGTTTAATGTTTATCGTTTTATTGTTTGTTGTTTATTGGTTATTGTTTTATTGTTTATTGTTTACTATTATATCGTTTTTAATGTTTCGACGGGAACGAACCGGGAACCGGAATGGCAACCGAGAACCGGGAACGGGAATCCCCTGAAGAAGAAGCTATTATTATTATATAAATTTAAAAAAAAAGATAATCAATGCTAAACACCTGCTACTCCTTTCTACATACAAAAAATAATAATATAGACACAGCATTGACTATAAATCGAAAAAAATATTTAGGTCTCATGGACACATCATCGTAAAAAATGGGATTTTTTAAATCCATGCTATTTCATGTATCTGGAAAATAATTTTTGTAAAAAATGTACTCCGGGCATATGGACACATCATAGTTTATTCTGTGACTTTTTTTTCGGATGCTGTGTTTATGTATCTGGAAAATAATTATTTTTTTTAAAATTTATTCCGGGCCCATCCGGTCTGCATTTTGTTCACATGCTATTCCTATGCTAATGTGATTTGGATTTTGAATGACCACAATATTTCGCCCATTGGGATTATTAGGTTGGATCTCCATCATCTCTACCATTTCTTCGACTTCTCTTTCAAAGCACGCACTAACCAATATAATTATGACATATATCGTACCTACTATTATATTTACCACGGCTGTACACAATACCGATACTACAAGTGCGTGAATCAATGGAAAATTCAGTATAAAGGTATAATATCCAAATACTGTTAAAAAAAGAACCCCCATACAAATTAAATACGCTTTCATATTTGCGAAACTTTGGTAAAATCAACGCCGCAAATAACTTTAATTTCCTTTGGTTTTTTTTCGGTCGGTTTTAATATCTCTTGCATTATTTGTTTGTAGGTTTTCTTTTTCTTCGGCATTTTTATAAACTGTATCGATTTATATACTATGGTTTTCACTTCGTACCGTCTTGGAGAGGCGTTTGAAGCCAAAAAGGGTCCGAAGAAGATATATGCGTACAATGTACCGTGTCAGTATATCGTCACCACAGAGAAGCAATTTTGGAATAAATTCTTGTTTCCGAAGAAGCCATCCGAACGGTGCTTTTACGAAGTTATCGAGGAGAACAAACCCTGCCATTTGTACGTTGACATAGACGTAAACCGGGAAGAATACCCCTCGATTGACTTGCACACCATAAAAGAAATGGTTTGTAGTAACATTGAGTATGGACTGAAAGCAATGGAATTGGACATTGATCGGTGTATTGTTACCGATTCCAGTAATGAACACAAAGGTTCGTTGCACGTGCTTTACCATATTAAAGACCACCTCTGGGCAAGCAATGCACACGTTGGCGCTTTTATGAGACGTTGTATGGAGATGCGAGTCAAGCAGAACGAAGAAGAGTATTTTATGTGGACTACATTTGTAGACATGTGCGTGTACAGCAGAAATCGTCTGTTCAGAATGCTGGGATGTACGAAAAAACATGAGCTTCGCACGAAACAGTCACCGTCCCTTCCCTTCAATTTTAAAAATTGGAAGAATTGTCAAATTCAGCCGGTGGTTTACGACGGTCAATTGATTGAATGCAACGAACCGGACGGGGCCACAGCTCGCTATATGGGAAGCAAGGCGGTACCTATTGTAGACTTTGAACCAGCCATCCGTTCTCATTTAATGGACTTTGCATCGCAATTTGCACCAGTTCGTAGCATCAATTACATTCCAGCCTACATGCAATGGTATATTAACCTCGACAAGAAGGATTGCATCTTCAAAGGCGAAAGACACCAGAAAAATACCAACTATATGGTTGTAAACTGGCACGAAAATTCATACCGTTTTAAATGTTGGAATAGAAAATATACCTGTTGCATCCATGGAAAAAGCAATGTGAAACCATTGCCATCCGAACTGTGTGAAATTATTGACAAGTACATGAACTTTGTCATTTCTCCTTCAGTCACTTAAATGAATCATAATCTCATCCAACTCCGTATGAATTTTATGGGGTAATTTCGATTCCAAAATACGTTTCAAAATCGTATTTATATTACAGGCTTTTGGTAGATACCACGGCTGTTTATTCAACCATTTCACGATCTCAGACTGCACAAATTTAGGGAAGTTTCGGAGCTTAAAGTAATAGTAACATATCTGTTGATACTTTTTTTGAATACATAAATGTTCCACATCTTTTTTCGTATATACTATAAGCTGGATTCCTGCCGAAGAGATGGGAATTGCTTTCTTATCGACAGAACATATAGAATTTACAGGAACGGAATTTATCTGGTGGATTTTAACACTGTCGTGAAGAATCCTAATCACATTCATCAGTTTAGGGTTGGAGTAAATATCTGAACAAAGCTCACCACGAGTCTTGTTCAAATACACACAGTCGCGATGAACATGAACTGGTGTATTCTTATCATAGTCCGGAATCATATCCAAATAGTAATACGTCACAATGTGCTTCACCTGCTCCAACGACAACATTGATTAAAATAATCCTTAATTATATACCTCTATATGTAAAAAGTCACACTATAAATTAACTATTTAAGGTACATATATTATGCAGTCTCTGGGAGGGATTCTAACTACTGCTGGATTAATGGGAACAATGGCTTCCATTGGTTATATGAACAGTATAGAATACGTAGCACCTCCCTTCCCAGCCGGGTATTTGGCTGGTATTGTTGCTATCGTTCTAGGAGCTGCTCTTCTTTTATCGTCTTCCCTTGTCGCCATTGAGGAAAGGAAATCTAATAACTTACCACAATGGATTGTCATGGCTATATTGGCAGCGGGACTTGTTGGGTACGGTGTATGGGAAACACAAGTTCATCCATTGGAACTACCATTGTGTCCTTGCAACACGGATTATTATGGAAAAGACTGTCTACCATGTCCAAATGACATTCAAGGCGTCTGTCACGGAAGAGGCTTTTGCGACGATGGAAACGAAGGATCAGGGGTATGCTTTTGCGATAATGGGTGGACCGGGGAGAATTGTGATCGGTGCGCGGACACCTTTCAAGGCGATCAATGCGACACATGCAAACGTGGATGGACCGGAGACAAATGCGATAGATGTTACCCCGGATACGCTGGGTCCAGATGCGATTACTGTGACACCAACTGGATTACGGAATCGGATGCGATAGGAACAGTCTGTAGATATTGCGAACCCGGCGCTTGGGGAGGCTACTGTAAACCATGCAGCGACTGTACAGCACACGACCCATTTGCCGTTTGTAAAGATAACGATTGGCATAACGATAACATGTACAATCCGCTAGCTTGTACACCCGCCGGTTCAACATGTACAGACAAATACGAATGTGATAGTTTCAACTGCAAAGGAATATGCGTTTTAGGAGACGAAACAACAGGCCAAGTATGTGAATTCGATGGAGACTGTTTTCCCGGGGAATGCCAGTACAAACAATGCTGTGTAGAACAGCGTCATGGTGACGGAACCTGTGATTGTGGTGCTGTTGGCTTTTTTGGTCCATTATGCGAAAAATGCCCGGGCTTTGACGGAATTTACAGCAACACCATTTGTACAGGACATGGCACATGTGCAGCTCAGTATGCCGACAAAGAATACGTAGGATTAGCCTGTGAATGTGTACCAGAAGGTAACACACCATTTCCAGCGTGGACTGGAGAAACTTGCTCTTGCCTCAAAACTACACCATTAGATGAATCATGTACCGAATGCGCAACCGGCTCTTTTGGGCCACAATGTCAGTCTTGTCCCGGAGGCAGTGGTATCGGCCAGTGCAATATGCACGGAAAATGTGGTGACGGTGTGTCCGGAAATGGACTCTGTACCTGTGACATCGATATTAAAACAGGGGGCCTAGGTGCCTTCTCAGGCGATGCATGCGATGCCTGCTTCTCGGGTGACTTCTACAGCAACCAGTGCAAACCATGTCCCAACCTACAACTCGTACAATGTGACCAAGAAGGATTTTTAGCAGAATTACCCGGAGTTAATCAATGCATACAATCTTGTGGATTTAAAACTTGTAACACTAATAACGGATTTTGTCAATAAAACACTTTATACATAGGGATGTACCAAGCTACCCAAAAAAAAGAATCGGATATGAAAAATGCTGTAAACCAGTTCATATCCGAACAAGCAAATGAACACACCAAAGCCATCGTTATCGATGCTGAGACCCTCTTATCGTCTACAGCACTGGCAAACGCTGGAGTTTTGAAAAAAAACATCACCGTTTTGAATTGTGACTCCTTTGTTGTTCGAACCGCCAAGGACAATGGCTTTCAATCCTATGCCGGCTACTCTACGCAAACCCTCCTCAAATTAAAAGGGATGTATGATATTATTTACCTCGATTACTGTGGAACGCCCAAAGACAACGCCACGCACGGATTCTCTCCATGCATGGATCTCGCATGGGCTTCCCATCATCTCAACAAGAATGGAATTCTACTCGCCACCTTTAGCAGACGATGCGAGAATGCCATTGAACAGGCCAACCAGATCATACCATATGGTATGCAACTCGTCAAAGAAGTGACCTACCACGAAACATGCGCCATGTATTGCATGATACTCACCAATGGATCCAGTACCAGAGTGTTGCGGGACGCATTCAACAAATGCTACATGGAACGAAGGAAGGAAAAAAAAATTTTAGTGGTTAAACCAAAACCCGTACCGGTCGTGGAACCCGAAGCGAACACATTCATCATGAAACGTATTGCCGACTTCTCGATTGGTGCTAAAAGGCCATTTCTTATTGAGTGGGACGTATCGCCCAGTGAGAGTACATGGGAACCATGGGAAAATTTACCAGATTGTGAACAGGTCAAATATTGTAAGAATGGAAAAGTACGTAAAAAAAAACGTACTGTACCGGCTCCGGTTGCCGCTCCGGTTGCCGCTCCGGTTGCCGCTCCGGTTACGCTTCTTCCACGTAATGGCAGAAGATATCTCCATTACGAACGCAAACGGATTGGTAGACTTAGCTTAGGCCTAGGTATCGAGATTGAAAAACAACAAAACTACCTACGAGTCATTGCCATTCTTAGGAAAGACTGCGACTTTAAAATTGGAGATGATATTCATTCCGTTGGCGGTAAAACCATGGACACCGTTGATATGTGTGTCGAGGCCCTAAAAAGTATTCCTCATGGGGAAAGCATACAAATGGTCATCTCTCGTGAAAAAGGTGTTTCGTACAACAAGGCCTTCACTTTGCACCACGGCGAATCAAAAAAGCGAAAGCGTGACCCACAGCCACAATCTTCGAGGAAGAAACAATGGCCATTGTACAGCATTGTACGGTGCAACAAGTCTACTGGCATCGTATGTGAAATAAATGGTGCTACCCCTAAAATACTCTGGACGTACCCCGATCAGTATGGCAGATCCTCTAACTTCGCCTTAAAGTTGTCACACATTCCCGGATTGCCCAAAGTCATTGAAAAGGAAAGATTTATGAAAATAAAGCAAACCGTTCGACGACTTAAAAAACTGGGCGCTTACAAACCACTCAAAGAACTGTTATGATCTATTTCGTGTACAAAAACACTGAGTTTTACCGCTCACCACTAACCATCGTGGGAACTTACTTTTCCAAAGAGGAAGCCATTCAAAGAATTGAATCCTTTCACGCACAGAAATCTCCATGCTACCCACATGGATCGTGGAAAACTGAGGACAAGAGCATCAGGTACTTTATCAAAGAATATCCAATTGGAGATTGCGAAATCCCCTGCTAATTTTACCCTATCGAAAACCCTAATCGCTTTTTAATGCTATTGTACACTAAGGTGGTTTTACTGATACGGACCCACTAAATTTTAGCAGGCGTCTATTATAGATGGTGTGTAGGTCATTT
>ERZ807291.1679-NODE-1679-length-35228-cov-11.991727_pt1 | contig 35228 bp, 61 predicted proteins | sample MGYA00521257_ERZ807291 | MGnify/ENA primary metagenome ERZ807291 (study PRJEB31413, sample SAMN03169783) | marine metagenome | biome: Marine; feature: Water; material: Subsurface seawater | place: North Sea | collected 2011-04-28 | depth 1 m m ...
CTATCAAAGCCACCGGTGATGTCATTGCATTCTCATCGTCAGATGAACGGTTGAAAGACAACTTAAAACTAATATCCGATCCATTAGAAAAAATCTCAAAGATGAGCGGATATGAATTTGACTGGAATGACAAACAAGATACATACACCGGACATGATGTGGGTGTTGTCGCGCAAGAGATAGAACAGGTGTTACCAGAGGTTGTTACAGAGCGTGATGACGGATACAAGGCAGTCAAGTATGAAAAGCTAGTACCATTGTTGATTGAATCAATCAAAGAACTCTCCGTCAAGGTGGAAGAATTAGAATCAAAGCTTAAATAATATTATGGGATATGTAGGTAAAACAAATATAAAATTCAGTGAGCTAAACAACATACGTGTTGAAAAGAGTAACGATGGTGATTGGGCTAATGATACTCAAGCCAGTTTTAGTGCTTTAAGATCATGGTTCCGATTAAATACAACCAACACTGATGGCTCACTACCAACAACAGATACAGCTATCAGTCTTGGTGATTTCACCGGATATGGTGTACAGAAGATTGAATTTCAGGCACTACCAGAAACCAATACCCATTATGACAATTCCGGTGATGCGAAGATGAGATTAAAATTTCTCGGATCACCGCACACTCAATTCGGATCTACTATCAAAATAAGCGGAGGTGGTGCTCCGAGTACCGTGGCAAACATTAGTGTAGCGAAAGGCACTACCGGCTGGACTGTTGCGACAGGATTAGGCAATGCGACAAAATGGACACCATCTAGCACGCATCGCGTACAAGTGTCTACTACTGATTCCACAGCTAAAGTATTGTGTGGTTTCGATTTTTACTTAAACCCAGGTTCGGCCGGTGCATCCACGAGCTCCGGGTCGGAAGGATCATATATTTCTGCGTCAAGTGGTGGAACGCCAGCAACAGCCTCCGGTACAGGGGCGAATGGAATAGATTATCAGGTAGTTTCAAATATACCAAATGGTGGTAATGGTGCATCTGTAACTGGTGTTGATGTGATTGATACCTTCGAAGGTACTCCATTATATAAATTTGTGCCCGGGGCGTTCTCCGGAACTCGAATAGATGTAGTAGCGAGTTTTAAGGCAAGTGCCGTCGCCCAGTGGGGATCATCGGTTCAATCCACAGATTCTCATGGAAACGCGTTCACGGCATCAGACAGCCGGGATATTTGGTCCCGGTTTGTGACAACTAATAAAGGCTCAATAGCCAAACATGTTTTCCGGTCTGATAGTATCTCCGGTAGTACGTGGACCGGTACAATTAATGACCCTTCATTGACTTTAGAGACCCACCATGGTTGTACTTTTATAAAATATAAGTTACAGAGCTCTATATCGACCGGTGTATTCGCTAATGGTGGGGCTGCGATAGCTATGCATGGGTCACAAATCGGGGCATGGTGGAAGAAGAGTAGTAGTAACCCTCCAGCTGATTTTAAGACCAGTTGGGGTAGTCAATACCAAACCGGAAACAATTCGGCGTTTGTTATCCATGGAACCACCAGAAGTAAATGGTGGGGGCATAACAGCGGTGGAACCACAGGTACAGTTACTCATGCCACCGTCACCGGAATGCCGGCATTGGGTAATACAAATGGTATTATGACTACAGGTGATGATTATTTGTGGATACATGCTGATAACAATCACGGTGGAGGTGGAGATGGTTATCTTTCGATAGTAACATCAAGCGCCGCGGCAGCAACTTTTGTAGTCCCGGCGGATATATCAAAAATCAGCGTGGTTCTAACAGGAGGCGGTGGTGGTGGAACCGGTGGATATCATAATAGCGGTGCTGGTGGTGCAGGAGGTGGTAGTGGTGGTGTGAAGAATTTTCATGAATTTACGGTTGCAGAAGGAGATCAATTATTTATTGACGTCGGTAAAGGTGGCGCAGGAGGTGTTGGAACTACCAATTCGCGAGTCCCTGGAACCGCTGGGATGAGTTCTAGAGTCACACATAGTACCACTGCGGCACCTCGAGGAGATACTATATGGGTGACTGGTGGTCTTTGCTCAAATCTTAAAACCGAAACAACCGGAGGACTTGGAGCCAGTATTGGAGGTGGAGCAAATGGCGGGGATGGGTATTTCGATAATGGTACGTCACAGTCCGGCCACGGAGGTGATGTTTCCCCTTTTGATCAGGTCAAGGCTGCTGCAGCAGGGACGGAAAACTTTGGTATAACATTGAAAAATGCCAACGGTGGCGGAACACCGTGTAGTGGCAGTGGGAGTTATGGTGGTAATGGAGGATATGGTAGTGGTGGTGGTAGTTGTAATTGGAGTGGTACTAATCACTCCGGTAATCAGGCTGGTTTGTACGGTGGAGGAGGATCCGGAGGAACCGGTGCCGCCGGAGATGGAGGTGATGGTGTTTGTTGGTTGGTAATCGATGACACTCCAACAGCTGGCGGTCTGGAAACTATAGGAAATCTTGTGAGTGATTGGAACGTAGCCAATCCAACAAATACAATGACAGTATCTAATGGAAGTGAAGCTACAATTCCCGCGGGGACGGTAGTAACACTAGCCGGTGCGACGACTAGCGATGCGACCAAAACCCGGTTCAACTGGGCCGACCGCAGTACATCAACACGGTCCGTATATTCCAAATCAATAATTGCTAATAATGATCCGGATGGCCCGGAAACAACAAACCTACCTCAATTTACCGCATTCTAATGAAGGATCAAATAATAACGAAAACCAACGATATAATTAATAACGCCACGTGGTTACAGTTTACTAACGACGTCAATGTATACATCGTAAGTGTGCAAATCAAATCCAAATACGGTACTATATCCAAGTTAGTCACCACACGAATGGGAATCAATTCAAAGGTAAATGAAAAAATTGTGGATTATATTGATGATGGTGGTGAGCTGTATGAGATGTATGATTCTGGTATGTGTCGATCGGTAGTAGTATACTCTCTATATGATGACGAATTACTAGTGATTGATGTCGATGATCTACTTAGTACTGTTGTGATTTACCCAGACGATCGCATGAAAAACTGGGTGGAGTGCTGGAGTGAGTATGAAATTAACAATAAGGTCAAGCAATCAGCTATCACAAACCTGAAGTTACCTCCTGCCATGGCGAAGATCGCGAACATATTATATCATGTAGAAGAATTAGGGTATACGTGTTGGGTATCATATATCTTGCTAGAGGGTGAAGTTGATCTAACTGACATACTTGAAGCTCACGAAACAAACGATATATCAGATGCATATTATACTAAATTGGTAGACAAGTGGAAGTTTCTAATATATAAATACAAAGAACTAGCGGTTGGTAAATTAGAGAGTGAAAAGATAGGCATAGAGGATACCGAGACATTAGAAGAGATCGATATTATAATACAAATGATAGGTGAGATCAATTTTGAAAATAAAGAATCACCTTACTATCATGAGCTGCACAGCCGAGTGTCATCAGAGAGTATCATCGACGGTAAGGGATCGAATGATATTGAAGATTTACTTGATTATTGGCCAGTGCTTCTCTTACCCAAACCGTTTACATCATATTCAGCAACCAGAACGAGCATGATTCAAGGAGCAATGAACCCATCTTACTCTGAAAACGGAGAAGAGATAAACATAACAGATGACCCGAGCGACACTTTTCCACTCGACACAGACAGTATGTAGTGACCGCATACAGCTCATCATCGATGAATTGTATTGGGATTTAAAAAATACTAATGATTACAAGTTAACATACCTCAATGATATGTTAAAACTAGTTGAAGCTTATATGATAATGTTGAAGAAAACTGATCTGAGCTTACCAATTGAATACACTCCTCTCCTATCACCTATTGATGATACAATGATAAAAGTTGTCGAAGATGATGTTTTTGATTTATGAATATCATCTTAAGGTAATAATTATCGGTAGTGTTATAGAAGTTAACAATATCTAACAACTCTGCTCGGAGTTCGCTGGGTTTTAGGTCTTGATTAGATATAATATCTACATGCGCTGGAAACAATGTAGTATGGAATATACTTTCAAATTTAACTCCATTATACTTCCCCGGGGCAAATTTTCTAAAATATTCCCTACTTCCGGGATGTGACCAGTATCTTTGCAGTAATAGAAACAGTAGTACCATCGTGTGATTTAGTATACTAGATTGGATATCTATGGTGATCTGCTTCTGATCGGAGTGTATTTGCTCTATAGTATTAAATAAGTTGAACCACTTAGTCAATTTGGTACAGGTTTCATCATGTAATTTCAATCCGTTGTCATCAACAATACTAGTACTCACGTTTCTCAATAGTTTTATATTCCGGATAACCGCACGATACTGACCTATAACTCTACTATCTAGTGTATATATCATGGTAGTATGTCATGACCTCTCTTCAAAGCCATCTTGTATTTACTTGATTGTATTTTTGTCAATAACAAACAACATAGATAATGGTGCCTTGGCGTTATATACACTGTGATGTTGAATATAGGTGCAACAAATTTCTCCAACCCGGGACCCTTACAGTTACTTGCCACACGTGTGATTATACGGCTATACATTCTTGCATACTTGTTCATATATCGATATATATATTATATATGTTAGGTTATGAGAATTATCTACGTGGGTTATACGATAAACGTAAGTCAACTAGAGCAAACAACTTGCTCCGGGAGTTTGGCTGTCATTTATTTATAGATAATATATCCAATGAGATAGATGATCTTCTTGACTCTGATACGGTTAGTTCTAGTGAGTGCTTATTTGATTATGTATGTGATAGTGTTTATAACAAGCTAGCTATTAATCTACCAACCTATGATTCCAATACAATTCAGGAAACAATACAAAAAGTCAATATAAAACAGGCTAGAACTTGTCCGGAAACTATACGGTTTCCTGATCATGATAATTTCAAGTATGCTGGGAAGAGATATGAGTCACAAGCAATAGAAAGCTTAATGAATTCCGCAGTAAATAATACCACACCTAGTACCGATGGATACGAGTATGACTACCTGAGCGAAAAGGTTGACTTCAATAAAGATATAACATCCCGTTCAATTACAATATACTACAGGCAGTACTCTACATATCCTACATATGATACAGATACTTACGTAGGTGTAGACATATTCCATATGTGCGTGATGATTTACACTGCACGTAGAATGATTAAAGATTGTAAATCTCTTACAATAAATGATGTTAAGCTGGTACCTAGATATGAGGGTAGTATACCGGAGTTTATTCAAGTTCAATTTCCCGGATGTGCTAGGGACGTTACAGGAAAGGACTTTTTAGAGGCGACGTGTGTGTTTACTAATACGTACCATTTCTTCGGAGGGCAGATTCCGGATGGTTTTGCTAGTACGGTTCCGGTTATATGTGATACAATAAAGAAAGGACAACCAACATATGCTGCAATGTTTCCACACATACATTTACCCTTCTGTTATATCCCCGGGTTAGTATTTAGAAACGGTTCATTCGTACCAGTGGGATACGATTATGATAGTGAGGTGAATACTCCTAGTGGACCGGTTGGATATTGTGATTTGATTGAATTGTTAGGTAGTGCGAGGAATAACAGCTTATATAGCATTATGAAACACTTTATTACATCGATTTTAGAAATCGATACATTAAATACTCGTGAGATAGATGCTAAATAACTTAAATAGATGTCAGTTGACGGTGGCTTGTACTACAAATAAAAATTACATCGACTATACCGGTGCGTTTCTACGCTCAATGTCTGAGAACTCTCCGGGAGTGAACGTTGTGGTACGTGTAGTGAACACAACAGATGTAGACTGTTTGAAATGTATACCTAATATAAATCTACATATATTATATGACAATGTATCATTACCTCAAGAGAGAGTGGTATGTGATGAGGATATCAGATCAACATCATATATAGATGCTATTAGTATTATAAAACACAAGAAGCGATCAACGGTGTTATTTAAATCAAAAGAAGCCGTGTACTGTAGTAATATTAAATTCAATACTATAAACAAACTAATCAATAATAAGTTTGAATGTGTGTTATATCTGGACGTTGATACAATAGTGCGTAAGGATATATCAAATTTAAATAATATATATAACGGCTGTGATGTCGCTACGTATGTAGATAAAGCAGATATAGGAGCATTTACGCTCCCGGATGGGTCTACATATGGTGGATGGAACGCCGGGTTCATGTTAATACATAACAATATAAATAATAAAAGATTGTTTCGCGAGCTTGAGGAAAAAGTCTCTAAAGACATGTTCAATTTCGATGCCGATGAGATTGAATTTCAGCAATTAATCCCTAAGTACCAACCGGTGATACGCTATATCGATAGGTCATATAAAGACAACGGCCCGAACTACGATATTGATAGTCATATGTGGTCCGGGCAAGCGAATAATAAGATACTGAACGATAGATTTACATATGAATATAACAAATATAATAAGAGCTGATGATATACTACCGGAAGAGGAGAGAGTAAAACTACTTAAGTGGATAGTAGATAATCCATTAATGGAGAATGATGAGCTCGGTAAGCGTGCGTTCGCTATCGCATTCCGTCGTGAAGAACTTCCGGAAAGGTTATCATTTTTTAAGCAAGACAAATACAATCTATATAATTGTGTTTTTTTTACTACGACAAATAACGGTTATATTGAACCGCATGTAGACACGGATTTTTTAAAGTTTGTGAGAATGTCTGATAAGTATAGTCATATCAAAATGAGCCTACCTAGTACTGTAGTATATTACGTACAAGTTGATAACGATATGATTGGTGGGGAGTTGGTTGTTGGTGACGATATCAGCATGCCGAAAGAAAACACGACTCTAGAGATAGGTAGAGGGGTACTACATAGTGTAAGAAAAATCGAACACGCTACCGTCCCAAGAGTGGCAATCGCATGTGAGCGTTACAATATTATCCCTAGTTATCTTGATCAAATAAAAACCCCAGTGATCCGTCCCGGATGAACATATGTTACGCTATATATGGTGACGAATTTCATCTACTCACACTACAAAATATCAAAAGTATTTTAAGATTTGTTCTACCCCAGGAGAAAGTTAATATTTATATCATATATAACGGTGTAATCAAGCATAAACATATCGATTATACATATATCGAAACACCGCTTGATATACAGAAACTACCATTAATGCATCAACGTATATACATACCAGAGATTTTACATACGTCAACAGGTATAGATAGAGTTTTATTTCTTGATAGTGATGTATATGCGACATGTAATATCAGCGAGTTGTGGCGAGTTGAGTTACGACAGAAAATATTAGGAGCAGTTCCTCACTATCACTTTAAAACCATCCAGCAGATACTACAATACTACGGGTTATCAGAACTATATGACAAGACAACTCACTCAAAACGACAAGTGTTCAATGGTGGTGTTAAGTTGATAAACATAGAGAGTTATTTGAGCAGTGATGTTATTTCAACTTACAATAATAAAGTATTGATGAATAAAAAATACAGCGTGATTAATAATGAAGAACCATTTATAAACGACATCTTCGCCGGGAGATGGTTGGAATTAGACGGAAAATGGAACCACTACCCCGGGATGGAATGGAAGTCCCGTTGTTTGATACATCCATATGGTCATGATGTAGCAGGTATACGTAAGGTACCAAACAATACTCATATAACAAGCCGGTATCCAGTATAGTGTTGCATAATTGTGAGGTATAATATATAATATATACATGAGAGTTTGTATAATAGGTGGATCTGGGTTTATAGGTACACATACGGTTAGTGAACTGTCTCTTAATGGACATGACGTGGTTGTGGTTGATACGAATATTAGACCCAAAGTTAAGTTGGTTACTAGTTCATCAGTTGAATACCGTTATGGTAGTGTGACTGACTATCAGTCCCTATTAAGCGCGATGAGCGATGGTAGCTGCTTTGATATTGTTCTAATGCTAGCAGCGATCTCAGACAGTACACAAAATATACGTACACCTTCTCTAGCAGTGGATATAAATATTAGAGGCATTGTTAATGTGATGGAGGTGATGCATGTTCTTAAGATTCCTAGAATTATATTCTCTAGCACCGTGTGGGTATATAGCGTCACAGATGTTATTAACGTTGACGAGACACAAGGATTAGAAATAACATCATCTGATCATGTATATACAACATGTAAGCTCGCCGGGGAGGCAATAATACGTAATTACAGTAAATTGAAGAATATTAAATTCACTATAATGAGATATGGTATAGCATATGGTCCGGAGTGCCACCCTTTGACGGTGGTTGCGAAGTTTATAAAAAATGTATTAAATGGACAAGATATGATCATAACCGGTGATGGTAGTATATATAGAAACTTTATGTATGTAACAGATCACGCTCGAGCGAATCGACTAGTAATAGAATCAAGCAGCTGTACAGACTCAATAATAAACTTCGAAGGTCCGGAAGAGATAACATTAACTCGAGTAGCTGAAGAGGTACAAGCCTTGACAGGTACTAAAAATAACATACAATACACAAATGAACGCATCGGTGATTATAAGGGTAAGGTAGTTAGCTCATCGCTAGCGAGAAAACTTTTAGGTTGGCAGCCCTTGTGTATGTTTTCTGCCGGTATGAAGAGCACATATAACTATTATAAAAATCTACATGAAGCGATCGATCACTAGAGATATAATAACGAAAGTTAAGACTTATCATCACCATGAAAACTATACTCTATGTGATAGAGTGGTCAATCAAGAAAGATTAAGAGATGCAATCATAGCTGTCAACAAGCAATCAACAGACACTATACACATAAAAATGGTAGTACATGATACTGACCATGATAGGGACAACCGGCGTCATGGTGATTACGCATTAAATGCATACAACTATCTTAATGCTCTAAGCGACGTTATCAATGAGATTAAAAGACCTATTAACATAACCTTTGCTTGCAGTATATATGATGTACCTAGTGAGGTTAATATGAATGGATTGGATAATCTTATAGATAATGAGAATGTAAAAAGATTATTATTATTAGGATATGAGGGTACCATTGATCACCCTAAAGTAGGACACTGGCCAATAGCTGTTGATTGGAATTCACGACATCTCATCGATAAGATGTTCACCTTATGTACGTTGAGTCAATCTAATAAAAAACTTAAGATATATTGTGATTCACATCTATCAGAGAGATACATAACATATGGTAATGACCGACAGCAATTACACGATGCGATATTTAACACCAACAAAGACAACAGCCATGTCACGTTCTTAGAAAAAAGAACCGGGTTGCTGGATGTTTTCACCAATTATAGTAATCATGTGTTTGTAGTTTCTCCTCACGGGTTCGGATTGGATTGTTACCGTGCGTGGGAGGCTATGTTATGTGGTGCGATAATTATCGTCAAAACGAGCGGTCTAGATGCAATATATGAAGGCTTCCCGGTCGTTATAGTCGATGACTGGAGTGAATGTATGGTTAAGAGTAATCTGCTCAAATGGTATGAACTACATAAACACAAAACAAAACCAACATATATATGGCCCAAGGTAACATACAATCATTTTTTAAACCGTGATTGATAGTTATAACACGTATCTAGTGGTGGCCCCGCATGCTGATGATGAGACACTCGGTGTAGGTGGCACGGTACACAAGTTGCTAGAGCTAAACAAGTGTGTACATTTAATAATATGTTCACATAGATCACATGACTGTGATTGTGACTACAGTCCTGTACTAGACCATTATAAAAGTTGGTATAATCTAGGCCAAGAGGATGAGAAGATCGATACAGTTAAGCTGATCAAACAACTAGAGGTAGTTTGTGAGGATATACGACCGGATGTAGTTTTTATACCTAATAGAGATGATTTCAACATGGATCATCAATCAGTATATAAAGCGTGTCAAGTGGTCTTCCGGCGATATCAACCGGTGGCACCTAAGATGATATTAATGTACGAGACCCCATCATCAACAACACAATCATTCAATAACAATTTTCACTGCAACCTGTATATATCTCTATCTTATAAGCAAATTGAACATAAGATAAAAACATTTAATCACTATAAATTAGAGATTAGAACATATCCTAACCCGAGGTGCAAAGACGGTATACTAACGTATGCTAAATTTAGAGGAATGGAATGTAACAGTGAGTACGCAGAAGGATTTAAAATAATATATTGTCGCGATGATTAGACCGGATTGGCGATTGGATAGATATGACACCTCCGGTAAAATTGACCTGTCAACAAATATATGTCATGATATATATCTGCCTGAATGGAACTTAACTTTCGATAAGTATCATAATGAATCTAAACTATATACAATACTATCCGATCATTATCAGATTGATATGAGTAATATATGTATAGGGTTAGGATTGAGCGAACTTGTAGTTAGATTATTCACGGTGCTGAAGGAGCGTAATTACACACTAAACATTAAAGGAAAGCCAACATGGGCCTACATGAGTGCATTACAGGAGGTGTTTAAAATACCACATGGTAACGATGTTGTGTATTTTGCTAATCCTAATGGAAATACCGGGGCGTATGTGTCCGAACCACCACGTGGTGACATATTAACTATACTAGATTTAGCTTATAGTGACTTTTGTAGTGAGTCCGTCTCAGTTATACCATCAGATGACACCATCATAATGAAGACGTTGTCAAAATCACTTGGACTTCCCGGGTGTAGATTTGGTTGGCTGTTTGGAGGTACGACACTAATAAATAGACTACAAGAACTACGACCGGCAGTGATTTCTGTAGGTAATATGAGTGAGTATCTTGAAGATATGTTGTTGCATATTACACCACATGTCAAGAGGATGAACGACACAAAGAGAGTATTACAGGTCAAATATAACTGCAAACCTTCTGAGGGTAATTACGTGTTGTTTAGTGATAATAGTGATATAACTGAGCTTGAGAATAAATTTAAAATGAAGAGAGTTAATAACATGACTAGAATGTCATTAATTAATTCAGAGTTAATATGAAATCAGCTGAAGTCATTTCAAACCGGCAGGATGTCTTAGAGAACAAGGATTCTCCGGAGCTATATGAAATGTTAACATCAGTTGAATTTAACGTAACCGAACTCTGTACACGGACTTGTACCTTCTGTCCTAGATCTGACCCTAATATATATAAAAACAAGAAAAGACATATATCAGTTGAAACTATAACGAATGCGTGTAATTCTCTCAGCAAGATCGAATATGATATGAGAGTCACCTTCGCTGGGTTTGGAGAACCGTTACTTCACCCGGAGCTGTATAGTTGTATCAGTACTTGTAGAGATATTCTACCAAAGTTGAAGGTTATTGAAATTATCACGAATGGAGATATGTTAACCGAGTATTCCGCGGAGAAATTAGCCGCTGCTGGGTTGAGTAACATAACGGTCAGTATGTATGATAGAGATATATCTGATAATATATTGAAGATATTTAAATCTACAGGAGTCACGGTAAGATGCAAACATAATTACTCCTCGAAAAATAATTATAGTATTGACATGGTCAACCGATCGGATTTATTACGTGATACCAAAACAACATGGTCCAGTAACCCGTGTTATATACCGTTTCATAAATCCATAGTTGACTGGAATGGTGACATATTACTTTGCTCCAATGATTGGTCGCGTGGCAATACCTTTGGTAATGTAAATGAGGGAGATTTTGTTGAGTGTTGGTTGACCAACCTTGAGGTGTATAGAGTAAAATTGAAACGGTCGCGTAAGGGATTGAGTCCGTGTAGTAATTGTAATGTTAACGGTATAAAATCCGGTTGCGGTTCAGTATCAGTGTATAATAAAAACGTTGCATAGTTTAAGTATATTTCGTATAATATATAAATGAAGACAATATGGGATAATGTAGAGTATTTTGAAGATTTAATTTCTGAGTTCACTGGTAGTAAATACGCTGTGGCTGTTGACAGTTGTACAAATGGTATATTCTTATCGCTGAAATACCTAACATCTAACACTGGCGGGTGTACAGTAGATGTACCTAGTAAGACTTATATATCAGTACCCAATCAAGTTATTCATTCTGGGAATATGATTAACTTTACCGATAAGGTATGGTCAGGTGCTTACCGCTTAGATCCTTATCCTGTGATTGACTCTGCGCAACGGTTCACAGAAAATATGTACACTAGCAATACGTTTCATTGTGTGTCATTTCATAGCAAGAAAATATTAGCAATCGGAAGGGGTGGCATGATAATGACAGATGACAAGGATGCTAGAGATTGGTTGAGACGCAGCCGATATGATGGTAGATCCTCAATATATTATAATGATATGAAGTATAGCAAGAAAGCCGGGATCATGCATGGAGAACCTAGTATAGGGTGGCATATGTATATGACACCGGAGCAGGCTGTACGTGGAATTGAGATGTTTTATAGATTACCTAAGATTAACGATGATAACGGTGGTAGTGAGGATTATGAAGTCGACTTATCAGAGTTAAGTTGTTTTGATCCGTATATTAAATAAAATATGAGCCGAGTGATCGTACTAGGATCCACCGGGATGGCTGGTGGGTTTTTAAGTAAATTTCTATCTAATAAACATGAAGTCATAGCTGTCGATCGCAGTATATTAGATGCGAAAAGATTTGACATCAATACACTGAAAAATATTATACATTCAGGAGACCATGTTATTAATTGTGTAGGTATATTGAAGCCAAAAATTGCTACTGTAGGTGTACAGGAGACATTTACGATAAATCACACCTTCCCTACTATTGTTGGTTTATTTTGTAGTGATATTGGTGCAGAGTTCATACACCTCTGCTCTGACTGCGTTTTTAGTGGTAGTAGAGGAATGTATACAGAGAGAGATATATGTGATGCTACTGACATCTATGCAATGTCTAAGAAATATGTACATATAGGTAGTGTACTGAGGGTATCTTTTATTGGTAGTGATTCGAACCCCAATGGATGTGGCTTAATGAAATGGCTAACGGGTAATGAATCCGGTAGAGTTGAAGGATATACTAATTGTTTGTGGAATGGAGTAACAATACATGAGCTCGCTAAACATATTGATAATATCATATGTAGTGGTGAGTCCTGGACCGGTGTTAGACATATACACAGCACGTTGACAGTTAGTAAGTATGACTTGTGTAGGTTGATTAATGATATATATAAGTTAAATATAACTATAGATAAATCTACAGCAACTTCGATTGAAGGTACCATGATAAATAAAACACTAAACAGATCTTTGAGTACAATCTTCAAAAACCCAGTGAAGACTGATATAGGAGTACAGTTAGAGGAAATGATATCGTATGAAAATATGTAGTCATAACGAGTGGGATAATCTCAAGAGTGTTATTATTGGTAATGTGTTCGATGAGACCACTCCAGTGGTCGACTTCTCATATAAGGTATTCTTTCATGATAACATATATGGCACTAAGCATGAATCATGCTCTAACTACATCACTAAGAGACATGTCATTGAGCATGCTCAAGACATAGAATCACTTTGTAATATACTAAAGTCACATAATGTTACAGTCTATCGCCCAGTGAAGCCTAAATTGATACAAAAATGTAGCACACCTAACTGGAAGTCTAGCGTACATTCTGCTCTGAATGTACGTGACATGTGCATGATTGTAGGTGATACAGTAATCGAAACTCCACCTACATGTAGGTGGAGGTATTTCGAAAATGATTATATTAAGCATATACTACATGCCGGGTTTCTTTCCGGTGCGAGGTGGATACAAGCACCTAAACCACTGTTGTTAGATAAGTCCTTCGATCTAGATCATTTTAAGAACTCTCCTGCGATGAATGACGGTTATCTGTCTACAGAGAGATCTGCACTAGACATGGGGCATGAGATCATGTTTGATGCGGCTAATTGTGTGAGACTTGGCCGTGATATTATCATCAATACTAGTAATAAGAATCAGCTCCTAGGAGCTAAGTGGTTACAGGATATATTGGGTACTGACTACAATATACATAATGTTAACATAACAGACTCACATATAGACTCATCATTCTTACCTCTTAAGCCTGGAGTAGCCTTAGTTATGAGAGAGGATATACCAGACTCTCTTCCGGATATGTTTAATAATTGGGACCTCATTTATATACCTATGAGGTATCGTGATCAAGAAGAATACGTTAAGCAGGGTATCAAGCTCGCATCTCCGCGAATAGAATTGAATGTACTATCTATTTCCCCAAGAACTATCATATGTCATGATCAATACCAGGACATATTAAATGAAAAATTAAATAAGCACAATATCGAGGCAATTGGATCTCCAATGAGACACTGTGAATTATTTAGCGGTGCACATCACTGTGTTTCTGTTGATTTACACAGAGAGGGTAGGTTGGAGAGTTATTTCGAAACATGAATAATGATGTAGTTATAGCAATTGCATCAGATATTAATTATATCGATTATGCTTATAGTCTCATAGATAGTATCAATCGACACCTTAGCGATGTTGATATTATCTATAGGTGTGTTGATTTTCATAAGAATGAGAGAGAGGTAGTGACTACTAAGTATGGAGCTGATGTTAAGTTTATTTTTGACTCTCCGGGATTTTCTAATAAGAAGACGATACTTAAGGATGTAGGTCGTTCTATACATGACAAGTTCAATGCAACAGCATTTGGTGATGTGACTATGTTTAAGCGTGTATTGTATAGTGAGCGCAGTGTTTATACTTGTCATAGCAGGTTTAAGAATATATTAAAATGTTTTGATAGCGGATATAATACTATTATCGCTTTAGACTGTGATACTATTGTTAATAGAGATTTTTCAGATATATACTCTTATGTTAATGACCACGACCTATGCGTAGTAGGTATTAAAGACGCTAACGGTTCAGTGGAATTATTTAAGAATGAAGGATTGTTAATGATCTCTAATAAAGAACCGGCGAATGTGTACTTCAATAGTGTTCATGATTATATATTTAATGGTAATAATTATAGGCAGTGGAATATAGATTCAATAGCAATGCAATACTCATACCAGACTAATCCTATCGATATCGGATTACTAGACGATAGCTATAAGGATAGAGAGTTTAATAATAAATCATATATGTGGTCTGGTGATGGTGTCAATAAGTACAAAAATAAATTCAATGAAGATACATCAAATATGTATAGGTAATAAAGATTATCAGGAGTCACATGCGGACTGGATGAAATCCACCAAATCAGTATACCAAAACTGTGAGTATATATTATGGGATGAACAGGCCTGCTTAAATCTAGTTGAAGCAAAGTACAGTCAATTACTGCCGATATACCACAGTTATAAATACGATGTAAACCGCGCGGATGCAATTAGATACATGATACTATATGAACATGGTGGACTGTATCTAGATCTAGATATAATATCATATAAATCAATACAACCAAGGTTAACATCCGAGTGTGTATTATTTGAATGTCACAGAGATGATAATAGCGAGTTTCATTTTCCTAAGAAATCTAAATACCTAACGAATAGCGTAATGTATTGCACTCCAGGTTGTATGTTTATGAAGCGAGCCATTAACAACCTCGCGAGGGAATCCCGGAAGTTTACTCATCTCGATGAAGGCCGGTACGTGATAATGTCTACAGCGAATGGGTTTTTAACGAATATGTATTATAAGTTCCACGGGTGCGCGGACGTCACTGTATACGATATGATTTCATTTGAGAAATACAATAAGCAAATTCGTAGGGAAATCGCATCCGGTGATGATACACATCCAGTAACACAAGAGATGTATGGTATACATTTAAATGTAGGTTCATGGATAAGTAATAACGACTCTCCACATAAAGTATTGCTATGAACAGCTTAGACGTATATATTGGTTATGACTCAGCACAGGATACTAGTATCAACTATCCTAACATTGTTAATCCACCATATCAAGTTACCAGAAGATCAATCATAGATAACCATCAAAACACAGACGTAACTATAAACATTCATGCTATAAAAATGAATGAGCAAATCCGGGATGGTAGGTATTGGAGGCCTCGGGATTTGAAAGCATCAAGTGAGTTTACATACACTAGATTTTTGGTACCACATCTAAACAAATATAAAGGTACGGCTATATTTTGTGATTCAGACTTTCTATGGAACTGTGATATAACGGACATGTTACAGTATCATGATTCGCGGTTTTCAGTAATGTGTGTCAAGCATGACTATATACCTAAACACATGAATAAAATGGACGGTAAGTTACAGTGTGTTTATCCTAGAAAAAATTGGTCTAGTATGATGATATTTAACTGTGATCATGAAGATTGCAGAAGTCTAACACTACAGAATGTCAATAACATGACCCCAAGATGGTTACACAGAATGGAGTGGACTGACGATAATAACATAGGCAGTATACCTAGGGAATATAACTGGCTAGAGGGTGAGTATGAGGTTATCGATAACCCACAGGCAATACACTACACTAATGGAGGACCATGGCACAGGACGTGGTCCGGGGACTACGAGGATCAATGGGATGCAGTCGCTCAGAGATGTTTATATAGACTATAAATAGGAAATAAATGATTACATTTATCGCATTTGTATTATAACTACAATAAATAACTATATGAATTTCGATGAATCAGTAGACAAGATCTTAAAAGAAGCATACTTCAGCAGCCCATATGAGAAAATGACCGGTATCAAGCGTCAAGTAAACATCCTGCCAGAGGGTGATGGATCTGAATTCAGAGAGACTAAAAACAGAAAACTACAAGCAATGGAACAAGCTGCTGAACGAGTGCTGGTTCAATGGGACGATGCTGATGAAGCTGGAAGACCAATGAGCAAAAAAGAACTAGCCGACCTGTCAATTAGAGAACTAGCACAACTAGAGAGCAGAATGGCAGGAGATGAGTACAATTTAGATGATATCAAACGATATTTTGAAGCAATTGGTGCATTCACCACCGGTAAGCCACCAATGAGTGCAGAAAGATACCGCAATATCGAGAAACAAGCCAAGGCTAAAGTAGGGGACCTAGTCAAAAAGGCTGAAGTCGAAGGAGATCCAGAGGAACACCAGGATGAACCAGACAGAGTAGCACCAGATCCGGACAAGTTGACTGGTTTTGCACGAGCAAAAGCCCTCGCTCAGGGTATCGACATGAGCAAGTATCGATAAGAAGTTGCCGTTAAGTCTATATCATAGTATAATTAGCGAATCATTATTATTCGTAAACCAATATTATTACTACCATGAGAAAGACCAAGATCTATATATACTCCCTTCTAGCTGCAGCAATGTCACTGAACATTGGATGTACGTCCTCAATGAACAATGCATTTGACCGTGCTAAGAGTATGATACCTACAGGATCTAGTTCCTCAAGTACTGACGCACTGTATGCGCAAGTAAACACTAAGGACAGAGGAAAGGTGGATGATTTGAGTGATGATCTGGATAATACTAAAAAGATTCATGAGATCAGCAAGCTAGAGGAAGATCGAGACGATCTGCAGAGAGAGCGATCCCGTACCAACAGAGAGATGTTGACTCAGTTAACCAAAGAGAAGTCTCTCAGAGTGCAATTGGCTAAACTAGAAGCAATTGACAAGAATAAATTAGGAACAAAAATTGATAACATAGAAGCTATCACTGACGTTCATGTGGATGCTATCGATGTTCAACAAAAAAGGTTGAAATTGGCTAGCAAAGTATCTATACTAGATATTAAGATAGAGAAGATCGAACAAAAGATCGAGACTCTAACTGAAGAACTATGAGTAACAAAAACAATAAAGAGATACACGACATGGATACAGTAGAGGTGAAGCAACAGATCACTCATGACTTCATACTAGATGTGTATGAGACTAGCATAGGTGAGGAAGACCCTGAGGTCAAAGCCTCCATCATAGCAGCATGCGAAGTTTTATCAGAGAATTTAGGAACATATCTAGTCGAGAAAGACTAGAATCAGTTGATTTAACCCTTTAACCCAATATATAATTACATGGCCAAGAAAAAAAGTACGAGTAAAACAGAAGAATCTAACGCAAAGCCCGAGATTGAGAACAAGGAAGAACTTGTCAATTTCGTAGCAAACAACATCCTCAACAGTATCACGTTGAATCAGGTTGTCACATTGGTACAGCAAGTTTCAATCAGAGACGCTGGAACCATTGTTGAACAAGCTGATGAGGCTAAGCTCAAAGAGATCAAGACAGCATTCGTTGAGGCTGTTCAGCAAGCACAAGTTGCTCAAGCACAAGCCGAAGCTCCAGCGAAGGAGCAACCGGTACCAGAGCCCGCGTAAGGTAATGCAGGTGATTAAATTGATGATCTCATCACGATCTGAATCTGGATCGGTTCATGCGACTTTAGAAATTGACGAGAACAACACCGGTGCTCTGTATCTCACATCAGACGAACTGGAGAACATGACCAAAATACTCTCCACTGGAGCATCAGAGCATGACGTTGTCTTTTCGGTAGAAGACTCACTTGATTGTAATCAAGAGATAGACGACGACCCATGGGATGATTGATAATTAGTTGCCTGTCTATGATTAGTCTGTTATAATCATAGAATGAACAAAAACAACAAAGGTATCACTTTATATGCCGTACTAGGAACGTTAGCGTTGATCGCTAGCGTTCTTGTATGTTCAGACTGGAGTGACGATCACAAAGCGGATGCATACTTAAATAAGTTGCGCTTTGAGAAAATAGACGTATACTTAGATATACACCAACGATAACTAGATTAAATAAGAATATGAAAAATAAACTAAAATTAGTGAAACTCGCTGCAACACTGACCATCCTCTTCAATGTAGGATGTCGATCGAAGACTATTGTCTATGATCCTAGCACCGGTGATTACGCGACTGGTCGTGATGCTAAGAACATCATCGCTGAACGCAATGAGATTTTAGAAGCTCGTGAGCAGGCTCGCGATCGTGACCTAGACAGAAACATCAAACGTCGTGAGAGCAGTCGATATGTGTCTCGTGAGAGTATCATGTTCGGTCAATCGATTGATGAGTTTGATGTGCTAGCAGCCAGAGAAAGAACATTGCAAGCAGAAGCAGATGTTGCTAGAACGCAAGCTGAAAATATGGAAGCCGCTAGTCGAGCAAATGCGATCATCGATTACGAGAAGAGATATGAACGAGCTCTCGGTAAGATGGATCGGATTGAAGTGTTGCCAAGACGTCGTGAGGACTAATATCAAACTGAATACTGACATGAACAAATACATACGCACCTTGACATTAATAACATTGTTATTACCAATCACAACTAACGGTGAGAGCATGATTGGGAATTTCTTAAAGAAGTTACAAGCACCAAAGGATCTGTCACAAAATCGACCAGGTATCAAGAAGGTAGGTAATGGTATGTTTTATGTTTATAAGTTAGACAACGGAATGTCGTCTTCACCATCTTCACCTAAACATCGACCGTCCGGTCTGCCTTACAACTACGAGGCAATTGATAAATTACAACAATTGGATGGAGATGTTAACAAGGCTGTCAAAGACGAGAAGCATACATTGTACGGCTCTGATAAATCACCTATCAAGGATCCATCAGTAATGGCTGCCTGGGATAAAGCTAATGAAGCTCAGAAGCGACTAGAGAAGCATCGCGAGTATATGGAGCAGGTACGCAAGAGTCGTAAGAATGTAGCTGAAAAGAAAAGCAACACTAAATAGGCAGATCAATCCAGGGTCTCAATCGATTGAGAATACTATTCAAGTTTTCACAAGTTATCTCATCAACCCTGATGTTACTGCCTTTAGCATCGCTTATGACAATACCATCGATCTCCGGATCGGTTATCTCATACACATAATCCATGGCTCCTGCTGCTTTCAATCTGAACCAGACATCATCTTTCAACTCAGGCCAAATCTGAACAACGATTGTGAGGTCACTGTAGATAGAACTATACAATGTTATGTCTCTAATACAAGACAGTTCGCTAGGAGGGTAAACCAAGTTACCGTCAATAACGAGGTTCATTAACCTCTCAGTATTATCTTTAGATCTCTAGCAAATTGAACTGCCTCTCCGTAAGTAGGCATGGCGTTCATTTGTCTGGCTCTCTTGATGATTTCTGTACGCTTACGAGCCAGGTCACCTTTTGCATCAGTTCTCTCGTCACCTGATGCATCGTACATCATGTCGATCTTGAACAACAGTTCAGCTATCTCACTCCTTATGGACTCCTTGTCTCCTTGATCGAGCTTGCTCACTGTGCGTTGGGCTCTGCGTAGAAGATCATTAGTATCATCTTCGTATTGACGACTCTTAAACTTAGTCTCTCCTGTTCTCTCTGATGTCTTGAAGTATCTGGCTAGACCTGGACGGGTCATCTCTGCTAATACTGAACTAAAATGTTGCTTAAACGTCTTCATTATGTTATTATTTATATATGAACGAGGTCAAAATAAACAAATACACTATAGATTTCACTGAGGATGACAAGATCGCTTTATACAAGAGACAGATTGTTGACTGGTGGATCGATGATGCACATCCAGAAATTGTAGTCAGAGCCGAGAAAGTGTCTCGTGAGTTGATACAACAGGAGAAAGAAGTTGAACATTCTGAAGAGTGAGGTTATAATATACATATGAGCAAAGGAAGCAAACCAAGACCCTACAACATAACGCAATATGGAGACAATTTTGATGACATATTCAGCAAAGGGACTGATGATTATATTCATAGGGAACAGAGTGAAGTCATGATGGGCGCGATACGCCAGTCAAATGAACAGAAACTTTCCACTGAGATCAAAAGCACCTATTTCGCAGAAGAATGCTGCGAACCAGACACAGCAGATGACAAATAATAAAGTTGCGCATACTACTCAAATACGTTATAATTATAGTATAACAAGATAACAACACTTAACATATAATAAAATGGATCTAGACTTAACAACAACCAAACTCACCAGGGTATGTGATATCACTATCCCTGACATCTTTAATCGTCGCCTCAAAACTGGCATCACGAAGATTGATGCGTTGTTCGATGAAGGCATTCTACCTGGTAGTGCTTTGACTTTGACGGCAAAAGCTGGTTGTGGTAAGACTACGTTCATGTTGCAGTTGTTAGACGGCATGGATCGTAACGGTTACAAGACTGGTTATTTCTCTGGTGAAGAGAGCATTTATCAGTTAGCATTTACTGCTAATCGAGTTAATGCTAAGAGAGTACAAATCGCCAACATGACTGATATTGATGAGATTTGTGAGTACATGACTGATCTTGACTTTATTGTTATCGATTCATTTCAAGCTCTTACTAGCAAGACTAAAATGAACAGTCGTCAGCTTGAGAAATATGCTGTACAGACTTTGACTAAACGCGCTAAAGATACAGAATGTACTGTAGTATTCATCATGCACTTGACCAAGAGCGGTGAGCTCAAGGGTGGTACAATTGTTCCTCATACTGTCGACTCTAACCTCAAGATCGATCGTATCGACGATGTTGACAATGACGGTGCTCGGGTTGTGTATTTTGAGAAGAATCGATTCGGTCCTTGTAATGAGCTTGAGACTGTTATCGGTCCTCACGGTTATGACTTCGATGCGGTTGTTATCCGTGATGAGGAAAGCACTACTAAAGTTAGTAGCAAGGCTGACCGTAAAGCTGCTGACCGTGAAGCGTTACTTGACGCTATGAGCAAGTCACCAACCGGTATCAACATCAGCGAGGCTTCTAAACTTCTAGAAGATAACGTGAATCGTGCTTATAACTTGTTAAGAGAGTTAGTTACTATTGGTAAAGCTAATAAAGACGGTCGTGGTACTGCCGGCGTATGGACTTTATCAGCTGAAGAGCTTGAGTCAAGAGAAGATAACATCCTAGCTTTCGCAGCACAAAACAAATAACTTTATGTTAAACGATATTAAAAACAAAATTACAACCACCATCAAGCGGTTCAGTGACAAGTACGAAGGTCAAGTGAATCTGAGTAGCTCCAGAGCTCAAGAAGAGTTAGCTAATGAGATTGTTACAGAGATATGGGACACTAACGTAACATTGAATACAGAAAATAAAGATCAATTGGAACTTTTCTCGACTTTGGATCAGGAGGAGCATAAATAAGTTTATGCCTAAAGATCTTGCGAAGTATATAACAACATTAGATGACTTATACAAAAAACTTGAATACTCGCTCGACGCTTATGCTTGCACAATCGAACCTGGTGATACTCTCGAAAGTCTCAATGACGCAATCGAAAACCTTACTGAATTAAACGATGAGCTGGATTCGCAAGTGGACGAGTAAAAAGAAGCATTATAGCTGGAGATATATAGAACGTGCTTGCAGAGAGATAGTCAAGACATATCATCCTCCACCACCGCAAGTGATCATCGGATTGAGCCGAGGTGGATGGGTACCAGCTGTAACCTTCGCAAACATGATGGGTGTCAGAGAGGTTTATAGCATGGGAGTTGCGAGTTACGACACCAGTAATGGATATGTAGAAGACATACAAGGCAGCATACGTACATATCAACGCTTGCCTATCAATTGTCCCGGTCTCTCCAAAGGACAACCAGTTCTTATTGTGGATGATATATCTGATAAAGGTAATACATTGAGACATGTTGTGAACCATGTGAAGGAGGCTTTCGGTAACCCTATTCAAACTGCATCAATATTCACCAAACGAGGAACATCATTCACACCAGACTACTATTACAAGTGTGTGGAGGATGATCAATGGATCGTGTTCCCATGGGAGCTTAAGTAGTTGCGCATCACATCACCTGACATTATAATTGTATTATGAGGCTAATAAGAACACAGTACATCAAATCTAGAGACTGGGTATTTAGCAAGAGTTGGTGGAAGCGTTTCTATAAGTTCGCTCAATTACCAGAACTAAAATTTATGAAAACACTAGGATTTATCGCCAGCTGGCTTCTATGAAGATTATAAGCTCATTATACAACGGAGGAGGAGAACTAGCTGCACGTTACTCAGTTCATTTTGATGACGGTATCACCATACTCTTGATAAAGAAGAAGGATGTATTCGAGTACGAGAATATGATCAGTACAGGCTTGGAGAGTATAATATTCACCAAGGGATGGCCTCGAGGCAAGTCTCTCGAGAAGAGAGTCAAAATGGCAGAAGAATTTGTAGCTAACAACATCAAGAGGAATCGATACAAAAAGAGATGAGTTGGTTCAAGGATGAAATGAAAGCGTTTTGGTTTAGTTGCCGGCATCCATTCGGTATAGATGACGTCATAATGTCTGATACATCTCCAACACTCAAGCAATCAATCGCAATCAGGAACTTGATCGAGTTGAGCAAAGAGAGACTAGAGATAAGCAAACCAGGAAAGAATGGCAAACCCAAGCCAGTTGATATCATGGCACCATCAACTGAAGCGCTAGCTCAATCATGTATAGCTTTGATAGAATCATACGCGAGAGAATTACCAGGACATGAAGAAAAAGACATTTCCTAAGAGACACAAAAGAAAGATCAAAGACAGGGTGTGGTTTTATCATGCCGGGTCTTACCGCAAGGGAACAGTAACGGAGCTTACGTTCGAGAATAACGGTCATGCAACATATACTGTTCTAGGTGATGACCGTAAGATTTACCCATGCCTTGGAATTGACAAAAGCAAAGAGGATTGCTATATCATGACAAAATGAAAGCACTATTAATAACTTCTGTATTGTTTCTATCATCCTGTGGTTCCCAAGAGTATCGCCTGGGTAATCAATATGACGATCCCAAGGTAATGAAGAAAAGAGATGCTGAGAGAGACAGAGTGCTCAAGCGACACACTAAAGCAAAAGAGAATAACGCAAAGCAATACATCAAGGAGTATAAATCTCATGATGGTAAGATCAATCTATTCCGACGTGATGGATTCGATTGGGGATATTAAACTTTAAGTTGCACAACATAATTCAATAGTATATAATAAAGACATGAAACAGAAAAACACATATAGAGACAAGAAAACTGGAAGGTACATCTCTAGTCCCGCATCACGAAGCCAACAATTATACTCAGAGCTGTATCGTGCATTTGACATCTTTAACGCGACGTTCGCTGAGAACAAACTACCCAATGTAGTTATAACTATTCAGGAGAGTGGTCGTCGCAATGCTTATGGATGGTTTGGGAATGGTTTCTGGAAGGACAATTTAGTTGGTGACAGTGTTCCGGAGATCAATTTGAGTGCTGAATATCTCTCTAGAGGTGCTTCATGCTTGTTAGAGACTTTGTTACATGAGATGGCTCATCTGTGGAACGCATGTGTCGAGAAGGTTAGTGATTGTAGTGGTGGTCAGTACCATAACAAGAAGTTCAAGACAGCTGCCGAGCGATTCGGATTGACTGTTGAGCGGTCCGGTACTCGAGGTTGGTCACACACTAAACTTGACAAGCCAGCGATTGAAGCTATCAAGAAGGTTGATGCAGATGAATCTTTGTTCAATGGATTGAGGAGAAAAAGTGTCAAGAAAACACATGACCGTTATTTCTCGTTGATCGTCAACAGTTCTTACAAGGATCGATTGAAAAATGTAGTGGAGGCTAGCTCCATGAGTCAACGTGAGTTTGTGGAGGATGCTTTAGAACATATGATATCGCATTATGAGACAATCTTAGTAAAGACTCAAGCAGAAGCTTTCGCTGAAGCAACTGTTGACTAAATGGTTCGGAAGCCAGTCAGGTCGATATTAGAAGAATTTAGCATCAGTCTGATGGAGGTTATAATCGAGAAAGAGTACTCATATCTAGTCAAACATAGAGAAAGATACCTTTCATATATGTTGACACGATTGGAACCATGGGGATACACTTGCTCTCACACTGATCAAGTGTCAGATGATGTGGTGATGACCAAGTTCGAACTTAAAGTAACTAACGAATGGGGCATGTAATAGTTGCCCATCAATACAATATACATTATAATACATTAAATGACACAACAAGAATATTTTAATAAGCATTCAAGTGCTTGGAAGGAAAACCAAGCGTTTGCTCTATGGTTAGTTGAGAAAGTACAACCAGACGTTACTCTTGATCTGGGTGTTGACTGGGGACATAGTACCATGAGCTGGGCTCAACCTGGGATCGGTAGTGTGTATGGTGTTGATATATGGACACCTAACAGTTATTCAACCGTGGGACACAATTATGATGAGTTTGTGAGTAGTTTTAAGGAATTCTACAAACAAGGCTTGAACAACATAACACTGATTAGAGGTGATCATAAAGATGTTGAGAGTACATGGGATAAAGAGGTTGACATCATGCATTTTGATATACTACATGACTATGTTGGCGTGAAGAAGGAATATGAATTATGGAGCAAGCATTTGAAAGAGGGAGGAGTCACATTATTTCATGATTTGATAAGCTTTTCTGATGGAGTGGGTAAGTTTTTCCGGGAGGATTTGAAGCTCCCTAGAGTTGAGTTCAACAATCAATATGGTCTTGGAGTCATGACCGTGAATGAAAAGTTGTTATCCGATATAGAATCTGAATTTGATGTCACTCGAATTCAGTGATAATAGTTGCCCATCAATACAATATACATTATAATATAAATATGATCAGTCAATTAACCAGCTTAGATAAGAAAACCGGCACAGACTTGACCGGTGAAGTCGACTTTAGTAACGTCCTTGAGAGGAGCCAACTTAACTTCAAAATGGAGAAAGTACCAATGCATACACCAGAAGGTGATGAAGTGTCTGGTAAGTACCTGTTGCGTCGTGAAGACAATCACTTTGTATTAGGTACATGTAGTGATCGCTACAACATCGTTGACAATGAAGACATGTTCGCACCATTTGATGAGACAGTCAGAGATGCTGGAGCGGTTTATGAATCAGCCGGGATTGTCAATCACGGAAAGACCTGTTGGGTCAGCGCTAAACTTCCAGAGAACTTTAGAGCTGCAGACAACAAAGATGATAAATTTGAACAACGAGTGGTCATGATAGTGTATCATGATGGTATGAGACGCAATTCATTCCTGTCCTACAACAACAGAATCATCTGTAACAACATGATGGCCTCATTGACTGCCGCTAGTAAGGACAGAGGATTCGGTGTGAGACATTCAACCACATGGGAGGAGAACTTGACTCAAGCTCGTGATGCGTTCAACAGAAGTGTAGGGCAGATCAGAGAGTTTCAACATATCGCAAGTAAATTGTACAAGGTGAACATGAGTGAAGGTCAAGCTAAATCATTCGCTCAGAATTTCTTCAATGATTTCCGAGACAAAGAGACTGTCAAGAAGGCTGCTAAATCGAAATCAGACAGAAGCAAGACCATGATGAACAATCGAGTGAATGATCTGATTCATCTCTTCAAAGAGGGCATGGGAAATGAAGGGAAGACACGTTATGACATGATGAATGCAGTCACAGAGTATCTTGATCATCATGCTAAAAGCAGCAAGAACCCATCTGCCCGTAAGTTTATCAGCAATCTAGGATCAGGCATGCAGGCTCGAGCCAAACGAGTAGCGGTTGAACATCTATTAGTTGCCTGATCAGCTAGAATAGATTATAATTAAATTTTAACAACGACAATAACATTAAATAATTACATATTATGCCACCAGAAATAGAAATAGGATCAATGGGTGTAGTCTTAGCGATATTCATCGCGAGCTGCATGTTAATCGGAGGGTTTTTTCTCTTCCCAGCTCAAGCCAGAGTGATGGCAGTCGGCGGGCTTTGCATGTTTATCGGATGGGCCATCTTAGAGTTCGTCTTAGACGCCTTCGTAGTAATCGCTAAATAACACAACACATGAATAAAGACGACCAAAACTGGACAGATGTAACTGATTTCTTTGCTAGTGATCTATGGGATGCCATTTGCGATGACGCTGTAAAGAATGATGACAAACCTAGCGATGAGTTGATGAACGACGTGTTGTTACGATTCAAGTCAGCCATCTTCTACGCAACAACACACAATTTAACAAGATTCAATAAAGAGATTGAAGACTTAGCATTAATAACTAGACACCTAACAAACACACTATGAACAAAAATCAGGATCAAATCGCCTCTTTCGCCAATCTCGTATTTCACCCAATGGTGGTACCCAACACAGGATGTATTGCTCAAGGTACATTGAGTTCAGGTTACAACATCACAGTGACTGGTGGTAACACCGGACAACAAGCTGATGGTGTTGAGAACTTCTTGATTGAGATCACAGACACGTCAGGTAGAAATGCTGAGACGCCTAAGATTATCACCAAGCGTAACATGCATCGCGATGAAGTGTCTCTATTGATTGAGCATCATTACAAAAACCGAAATCGTCGCCGCGTTCATAATCACAATCGTAATTATCACTCACGCACCAGGTCACGATAATGAGTCACGATCCAACTAGCAGTAAAATCATCGAACTTGAGAGTAGAGTGCAGATCTTAGAAGACACAATCAACAGTCTAGCTGACTCTGTCCTCAAGTTGGAGGATGTGTTAACCACAATCGCTAGCTACATTGTACCAGAAGAAGAGAAAGAAAAACAATAGTTGCCTACAGTGGCGATAGTCACTATAATATAAATATACCGCCGATGAGTCGGTAAATCGTTCTTTTACATTTAAATTTTAATACCATGACTTCGACGGTCGTCATGGTGGGACGCCAGTAGAAGTCGCTACCTTAGCGACACTGGCACACATGTCCTTGCTGCGGCAAGGGGTCAACGATCAAGTGATTGAGGCTAGACCAAGGAAAGTCTATCGAGCTAACAACTCGCCATGTGGTACACGTCTGCCAACCCCTATATACGAACTATAGGTATGTCTCCTGGAGGTGAGAAGTAAAATTCAAGGCCTTCCTTAGTCGCATAACAACGAATCTAGGAGCGTAGTGCGAACAAGATCTCTGTAGTAGAGGCTCAACGATCAAGTGATTGCGAGCGGCTTAATCAGCCATCAAGTTGCAGAGACATTCTGGCGGTAACTAGAGACGTGTTGAGAGAAGGCTGAAGAGTAGCCTCTCCCCAACCATTTTATAGGGTGGTAACTGCGTAGCGGGCGCCCCCTCACTTTAAAAACATCAGTTGTATGTCACAACCCGCGGGACCCAATTACTAATTATATCCACGTCGTGTTACACATCAACTGATGTTTTTTTTTGGTTTTTGGGTATTAAGGTGCGCGACGGAATAAATAATTGTATGCCATCATCAGGAATAATATCAGGAAATAGTGGACAGAGCTCCATAAATTACAGTACAGTTACATTCACCAGTATGTATTTCACGAAAAGTAGCACGGACTTATATGTTACTCTAGCAGGAGGTACAGATGTGCCGGCGGAGAGTGAATACGATAAAACAGCCGGAATGTCCCGGGTGGTTTTACAATTTGCCACTTATGATTCTAGAGGTTTATCGAACGCTGCTGTACCAGCTGGAGCTGGCCGGCATGCCGCTCAACACAGGATAAACACATTTGATATATCAACTCGCTTGGATGGTGTTACATGGAACTCAAGCAGAACGGAACTCACAGTTCCATTAGGATTCGACCTGATCAAAAATGCTTCTCAGGCTCAATGGCATACATATACCGATTATTTCGGATATGTTGAACGGAGCAGAATTGATGATTACACAGACAGGACAAGAGTCCATGCAGACGTATGGGCAGATGATGTAGGTGAACAGATATTTGAAATCGACAGGCTCATGCCAGGAGCTAGACAATCTGTGGAGCAGGGAGCTAGCAATTTTCAATATCAGTATTCGGTTTCTTTTATGGAAGACGATAATTCAACTGCCGCTGGGAGATGGTATGATACTGACTCTAACATCATACCGCTCAACGGTCCTTCCGGAACTAGTGTATTCGATGCAAATGGATTTTCACTTAGTAACATAGCTGACGTATCAAGTAGTGCGAGTGCTACCGGTGATCCACATATCACGACATTTGGTGGTGACAGATACACATTGTAAGTGACCGTTCACAATCGCTGGTTCAACATGTTGGATACTGGTGACACTCGATCAAGTCGATTGATTATCAATGTGCAGACCAAAACTAACATCCCTCAAGCAATTGCTGAGAAGTTATGTCCAAACTTGACACACGAAGAACGTGTAGCACATGCTAGCAGACCTAGCAGCGATTACTTAGACATCATATGGGTCAAACAAATCAAACCTAGGTTTGAATACTCAATTCATATTGAATCCGGTGTGGTGAAATTTGGTAACGGAGACACATACGCTCCTTGTGAAGAGATACACATGAAAGAGCATGAATGGAGCCACAAACAGCATGGGCTTGCGCGTGACATGATCGGAGGGTCTGGAGCATTTGACATACCCGTTGTTCATCGAGGACCGTTTGAAATAACAACCGCTAGCATAAACATCTCAAATGTACATCTAAACACACAACCAGTCGGCAGACGAGAATATTACAATAGGTCCGCAATCAACCACCAGCTCAAGTGTACCATGGTTCATCACTCGCGAGTGACGATACACACCTGTAGTCGTAAGTGTGATGTCCGGTTTGATTTCCATGCCGGGTGGAATGGTTGCACTGGTGCATTAATCGAACAATCAGATGACAATCAAATACCTGGATTGAAGCATATCAAATGACCACAATTGGATTCATACATGTGCCAAAAACCGCCGGATTCTCTGTACGTGTGAGTATCAGAGATATAAACAGTGTTCGTGTCAAGTATCTAGGACATCGTCCCAATTGTGAAGAGTTCGAACGTGATTACGTCACAGTGTCCACTCTCAGGCATCCATATGACATATTCTTGAGTGGTTATCGATTTCACCGGTCTTTATATGTTGACAATCTGCCAGGATACTCAATACAAGATCACATAAACAAAACCATCACAAATGGCTACAAGGGGTACATAAGCAAGTGGTTCAAGTACAAGCAACCAAAACACCTGCTCCGGTTTGAGTCAGTACAACAAGATTGGTTTCATTTGCTTCACACATACAACATATCTCATGACAGCCAGTTTCCACACTTGCACAACACTCATAGTGATCAGTCTCTTCAAGCTACACCCACTACACACGAGCACGAGCAAATACATGAGATGATTGCTGACGATTTGAGTTATTACGATCAAGTTACAGTACAATTATGTACACAAAAAAAGGCTCAATAGTTAACTTAACCGTCGAGCCTTTGGGTTTGTTTGTTTAAATTGTTACAATGTGTATTTATTTCCATTAAATGTAGTGATGTGTGGATCACCAGTGGCTCCACCACTCGAGCTATATGCACTAATATCATTATACTTGAACCCACCAGTATCGTAAATGTTCTTCCTACCTGCTGTACCGGTCGGTGAGTTAAATATCTGCATGTTACCATCATTGTAAGTATTTACACCGGAAGTATTATTCCAACTCTTCCATTCATCAAACGTTTGATTCGTTGTGTCTCTAAATTCAATGCTTATTCCATTATAACCATTGGACAAAACCGGCCCGGGGGATATTTTGTCAACTTGCTTCCAGTCATCTGCATCATTACCGGCAGCATACCAATCAACTGCCCACCCGGATTCTCCACTACCACCATCAAGGTACTCGGATGACGGGTCAGTAATATCTCCCCAATGCATAGGTACTGTAACCTCCGTCCGACTGGAGTTCCAGCTCCAAGTACCACTGTTTAAACTGGACCGGATCCCGGTGTAAGTTGGGTTCGTCACAGACTCAGGATAAGAGAATTTAAACTCCGCGGTTAAATGTGAATAAGAATTATCATAAGAACTTTCCGCTGGGACATCGGTTCCTCCGTATAACGTCAAGTATAATGAAGTGTTATCTGTTGTATCTCTGCTGAAATACGCGCCTGTGAATGAAGCTGCCATGTAATTATTTATTCAGACGCGCACTAGAAATTGACAAGTCCGGGTTAAAAAATTGGATATCATACGAGAGATATGTTATAATAGAAGCATGCAAAAAATACACAATTCACCTCTCAATAAATACATGCAGATCGACTGGAGCAAACCAGCTAAAATACTATACAGATCACCTGTCACAATGCTATCAGAGCATGAAGCGCATACGTTGAATAAAGCTCTAGCCATGAACCGTACCACTTTGAGATATATCAAGTTATGATACAATAAATAATTGTATGGATGACGAGATAGCACAACATAACAACATAATGCTAGCCAAGATCATCATACTGTCTGAGAAAATAATGGAGCTAGAAGAAGCACACCCAATTGAACATCTCAGAGAGAAAAACACACAATTAGCTATCAATTGTTTGAGTGCGCTTATTACAAAGTACAAGCAAAAGATCATTCGCGAGGATAAATAATCATATGAACAAGTTATTTCCTTTTCTTTTATTCTGCGTTAGTATTTTCATAGCAGGGTGTGCTGCATATTTTTCCGTGAAAGGTATTGGATTGTTGTTTGCTGGTAGCTTTCTACCTGTTGTTATCATGGCAAGCAGTCTGGAGATAGGAAAGCTATTTGCTGTGAGTCTTCTGTATCGGCAGTGGCATGTGATGAGGTTCTTGTACAAGACATATTTAACGTTAGCATGTGGCTTGTTGATAGTCATCACATCGTTAGGTATATTTGGGTTCTTGTCAGACGCTTATCAAGACACAAAGACTAAGATCGAACATTACAGCACCAAGATCGTGGCACTTGAATCACAAACAGTCAACGCACGTGATCAGATCGAAAGGTTACAAACCAGCACCAAGTCAGACAAGCTAGCAGACACTGATTCTAGGGACACATATAAAAAGATATACGATGACTTTGTAACACAGAGCAACACACGCAATGCACAGTTAAACAACAAGCTAGTGGCATTAGATGAAGAGCTAGATGCATTACAATCAAAGCCAGGTGGGTTGTTCAGTAGCAAAAAGAAAAAGGTTGAGGAGTTGAAGTCACAACAACAGTCTGAGAGAACGATCATCGCAAAAGAATTAGCAGTTATCGCCGAGAGAGTTACAAAGGAATATGATACATTTATAACCAAGGTGGATTCTCTCTCTGATAACAACACAGACAGCAAAGACGTATCATCAGACATTGACAATTTATACAATCAGATCAAAGAGAACGACAATCAGATCATTCAATACAAATCTGATATCAGTCAAACAGACATTGGTAGCTTCAAATTTATCTCTGAGTCATTTGGTGTTCCAATAGACACAGCTGTTAAATGGTTTATATTTGTTATAGTTATTGTGTTTGATCCATTGGCCATATGTCTGATCATAGGCTACAACATGCTGGTGTTAAAATCCAAGCCTGTTGTGAAACCTAAGATGATAGTAGAGACCTCAAAGCCAAAGACCAAGATCGTTCCGGTACGTGATGGAGACCCAGATGTGTACAAACGTACTGAGGTGATACCTGGTGAGAGAAGAATAATTCAGTTCGGTAAGAGCAAATAGTTGCCTGATAATGCTCGATATGTTATAATCATATCATGAGCACACAAGACACAATTAACGACATATTAGGAAAGTTACCTCCCAAGTTCAAGCCAGAGGTTGTACCGTACAAGGGCGTGATGATATATGATCACAAGACCGCTGGTAGTATTCAAGTGATGGACTCAGCAGCTTACAGTAACTGGAAAGGTTATCAACCGGGAAGGTTTGGACGTAGTGCAGTTAAGAAAGCTGGTGGTAAGAACACAGCGCACGTTTGATATGACTCACGACTCAAAAATCGAATTCTTGAGCTCTATTCAAGCTGTACTTGAAAGAGCAGATCGCAGACTGTCATTCGATCAATTGCCTAATCGCCATGATATTCAGCGAGCATTGAAATTCACAAACACCATGATCAGATGTACAAACGAACAACATGCAGCTGAGCAACGATGGATCAAATTTAAGTACGAGGATGGGTGATCTAGAGTTAGCTGTGTTAGTCAGAGATGAAAACATGATAGAGAGTAACAGCACCAAAGACCTCTCTATATTTGACCTGTCAATGGCACCAATACCATGGGATGATCCTATGTTTTACTTGAGTGTTATAATATTAGTTGCATCAATATCATCAATAGTATATAATTTATGGACAAGGGAAAATTAATCAATCAATAATTATGAATTACAAAGATATCTACACAGTAGACACATTCGAAGAAGCTGAACAGTTTCGATATGAGCACAACGATCAACCAGTAGAGGTAGGTACTGCAGTTGCTTATGATCGTGATTTTGCTGGCATGCCAGGAGCCAAGCCAGCAGAACGTGAACCCTGCAGACAGTTGGTATGCTTTGAGGGTATATACTATCAACAAGACGCGTGACACTCATGACAGATCAACAGATAGTTGAAGCTATCACAACTCGCAAGGAACAATTTGTAAAGGCTTTTCCTCAACTTCACGGTGATGTTGGTATGGATTCGATGTACTTCAATCATGTATGTACTGTGCTAGATCACGCTAGCAAGATAATGAATGTTAATGTTGATGACATGGTAACTGGTCATGAACTTGAACAAGATATCAAATCAGCTGAAACAGCCAAGAAAATGAAAGAAGATTTGTGATGCATGAGGAGATGATTAGAGAGATAGCTGAGAGCAAGGGTTATGATAGAGGCTTCACAGCCGGCACATTGCATGCTCATGAGTTGTTAAACAAGAAGTTAGTAGACCTAGAACACAAGCAAACGGTTGCTGAGAGCGAAGGATGGCCTAGATATGACCAGGATATCATGTTTCAGATTCAAATGAAAACAATAAGAGACATGAAATTGCTCATACGCAAGGGTCATTATGATGAAACTGATACAGACATGTCATTTTAAATGGACGATTGTTATGATCAAGAGGATGAATGGAGAGATGATGAGAACTGTCATCTAGCCAATGATCTACTTGACAAATGGTTCTCCTCTGATGCATGGATCACTATATTAGCCACTGGAGAGCTAGGAGACGTTGCTAGTATAGAGCTCATGAGTGAAGTGAGTGATCAAATGTGCAGCTTGATATTCCATCTGAAAAACAAATCAGCAGATGACCGCGTTCAATACGAACTGAAATACTTCACGGATTTATGTGACCATTTCGGAGTTGCCTGAATATAATAACCCCCTTATAATAATAAGTATGACAAAATTAGAAGACGCTATGGCTGGTATGTGTGCCACAACTGAAGATTTAGAAACGTTGCTGTACAAGATTGGAGACTCTCCCACACCAGCGACTGAAGATCAACTGATGAATATGTTGATTGGAATTATCGACATGAACAAAGTTAGACATGAACGCATGTGGATGGAGTATAACAACATGTTGAAACCTATTACGAAAGGCGACGATGTATAGCTCAACACAACAAGTGGATGATTATCTGGCCAACAACCCAGACATATTACGTGAGAGATATCATCGTGAATTGCAAATGCTTCGCGATGAAGACCAAGAGGATACCTGGCGGAGTGAATGGTTGGCAAGTTTAGAACAGAACGGATACAAGGATGAGAGTGAATATGAGACGATGTGGACAAGACTCATGAGTTGCACTAACGAGGTTTAGATCATATAATTATATCATGACAGATCAAGAGATAGTAAACACTATATTAGAAAACGGATATTTGATAGTGATGCACAACGAGGCTGCATACGAAGTGACAGACAGTTCAGGAGAATTAGAACCAAGAGAGGCTCTGATTGACTCCTTACAGACATATATTAAATCACAGGAGGAATAGAAAATGGACATAGGGGATATAAACAGATTGAGAAGACAAAGCAATATCAGCGGAGCTTATAACAAGGCACTCAAGTTGATAGAGAATCATAACGTCATGCTGAACGAACTGATACAGATACTGGAGCATGAATGCGAGAAGGACCCGCTCGGGACTGGTGAAGATGCACCTGATGTGGAGTTTATTGATCATCTCAGCGACACAATTAGAGTATCAACTGAGACTCTGATGGCTGTATATACAGATGGCAAACCTGGTCGGTTACATTTTTCGTAGTTGCGCTTCTTAGCGAAATACCTTATAATTAAGGTATAACAAAGATTAACAACATCACAACACACGATATGGA
>ERZ807291.1685-NODE-1685-length-35172-cov-5.897970_pt1 | contig 35172 bp, 31 predicted proteins | sample MGYA00521257_ERZ807291 | MGnify/ENA primary metagenome ERZ807291 (study PRJEB31413, sample SAMN03169783) | marine metagenome | biome: Marine; feature: Water; material: Subsurface seawater | place: North Sea | collected 2011-04-28 | depth 1 m m ...
GGCCTGCGCCACCTGTTCGACGCTCCATCTCTGCCTCGACCCGCAAACCAGGGGCCTGCACGTCCATGATCAGGCTGCTGACGTCCCATGAACCGGGTTGGCCTGAGATAACTCGGCCATCTGCCTCGATGGATTCATAGACCCTCGCGTAATCCATAGTGTCAAGCACTGCTTCTCCCCTCGCCTGTAATGCACATGTCGCTCCGGTACGCCCCACATTATAGGAGAAGATTTGTGTCTGAAAGTGGAAACAGACAAATCGTTCCATAACTTGATAATTACCCCATATCAGCGCGCATCGCTTCCGCTTCGTCAAGCCATTCTTGGCGATTGTTCATTTCCAACACCAGCGAAGCCTCTAATTCGCTCCCCGGGTAGACCTGAATCCGGAAAATGGGAGACCCTGTGGCGGGGTCCACATCAACCGAGCGCACCAGTCTGGTCCCAGAGCTCAGATGGAGGTCGACCCATTGATGGGACATGGCGAATCCGAGTGTTTCCTTGTCCGGGGTTTGAATGGGCGCCCATTTTTCACCGGCTGCCCTCGCGCGGTCAGTGATCAGCCCTGCCTCGTCATCAACACCCTGTGCGAGTAATACCCGGTAACGTTGGGCGAGCGCCGCATCCACTATTAATTGATCATCTAGATTGGTTAAGACAATTCCCTGGCTACTCGCCACACCGTGGAGCCGGGCAAGCGCATTAACACGAATACCCGTCAAATCTTCGACCCCATGAACTTGCTGCTCAAGATAGCTTCCGAGTAGTCCGACAAGTCGGACCGAGCGCTCGTAAATATCGGCGTCAACAAGGGCCAATGGGTAAAGTTGTCGCTCGGCTTCAGTGAATCGGACAACCAAGTTCGCTAATTCTTCGTCAAGCCGAGGGGCCGCTGGGGGCACTTCATTCATTTTCATCGCCTCATTCTCCACTATCACACTACATTTACTATAGTGTGATGACTTTGTCGGATAAAACATGTCCAAAGGTTGCATTACGTGCACCAGAGCCGAAAGGAATGTACGTTGACACTCGCCACAGCGGCACCTTTGGTTGTCGTTGCGCTGGGAGGAAATGCCATCACACGTGAGGGGCAGAGTGGGACCTACTCCGAGATGCTGGCCAACTGTCAAGAAATGGCCGCGTCCGTGTGCGCACTGCGCGAAGCCGGTTGGCGAGTGGTGATCACACATGGAAATGGTCCGCAAGTGGGAAACCTGGCCATCCAGCAGCATGCCGGATCCCCTGAGGTGCCGGGCCAGCCGTTATTTGCGCTGGGAGCAATGACCCAAGGTTTAATTGGGCACCTGCTCCAAATGGCGCTGCTCAGTACCCACCATCAACAACTCGGACCGGTAGTTGGAGTTGTCACGCACGTGATCGTTGACAGGCAGGACGAGGCCTTCGATCGGCCGTCGAAACCAATCGGTCCTTTTTATTCACTTCACGAGGCCCAGACGCGTTCAGATCTCACTGGGCATCCGATCGTTGAAGATTCTGGGCGCGGGTACCGCATTACCGTTCCATCACCACGCCCGCAAGCAATTGTCGAAGGGGACGCAATATCCAGACTCTCAAAGGACGGGTATCTCGTCGTCGCAGGCGGTGGTGGTGGTATCCCTCTCGTAGAACGAGATGGGACACTAGCGGGGATAGAGGCTGTCGTCGACAAGGATCGGAGTGCCACTTTACTCGCCACCTATCTTGAGGCTGACGCTCTCCTTCTCGTCACCGGTGTCGAATGCGTCCTCGCTGACTTCGGGAAACCTACCGAAAGAGAAATTCATTTGGCGGATGCAGCACAAATGCGGGAGTACGCCCGGCAGGGGCAATTTCCTACCGGCAGCATGGGCCCTAAGGTCGAGGCTGCTCTCGACTTCATCGACGCTAGTGATGGTTACGCCGTTATAACCGACGCCTCGTCGATGGCCTCAGCATTAGGAAAAGGTGAAACGCCTGGGACCCGGATCGTTCGAGAGATCCGCGGGTTACCAAGACAAGGAGCTCCTGCGTGACTCTCATATTTACAATCAACATGTACCCAGACACTTATCTTGACTCGGTGCTGCAGATGTCGGGAACGCGGGAGATGGAGCAGTGTGAAGGGGTCCAGTGGGCTTCGGCTGCGATGAGCACGGTGGCGAACGTCAAGACGCTTATTTCCCGGGGATTTCCCAGCGCCGAACTCACGGGGGCCGGCCCCGGTGACCTATTTATAGCAGTTGAATCCCTTGATCCCAGCAGTGGAGAAATTGCAATCGAAAGCGCCCGCCAGGTGATGTTTGCCGCCCGCAATGAAGCCAATCCGATGGTGGATGAGTCCCCTACTTCCCTGGATGAGGCGCTCACGCTTCAACCAAACTCAAATATCGCCATTATCTCGGTACCGGGAGAGTATGCATCTCTCGAAGCACATAAAGCCCTGACCCAGGGTCTCGATGTTCTTCTTTTCAGCGACGGGGTCACCCCTGAAGATGAGATTGCCCTCAAGGATCATGCTGCCGCTCGAAACCTTCTCGTAATGGGGCCTGGAGCCGGTACCGCTTCCCTTGCCGGGATCGGACTGGGTTTTGCAAACGTTGTGCGCCAAGGACCTGTAGGCGTGGTGGCCGCCGCCGGTACCGGGGCCCAGGAAGTGATGGCTCTGCTTCACCGCTGGGGGATCGGCGTGTCTCACGTGATCGGGCTTGGCGGTCGCGACCTCAATGACGAGATCGATGGTCGCATGGCCCGACTTGCCATTCATGCCTTGCGAAACGATCCGCAGACCGCGGTTATTCTTTTCGTGTCCAAACCTCCCAGCCAGCGAGTTGCCAAAGAGGTCATGGCTCTTGCTGACGGTTCACCAATGGTTGCAGCATTTATGGGTATAGGTATGACCACTGCGACTCCGCCAGGTGTGATACTCGCCAACACTCTCGAATCTGGCGTACTGCGCACTTTGGAGGTCCTGGGTGAGTCGCTCCCTGACACCTCGGCCATAGCGGGTCCGGATGTCCGCTCAACCTTGGCCAAGATGTCGGCAGATCGCACACTCATCCGGGGTCTCTACTCGGGTGGAACCCTGTGCTACGAGGCTCTTGTTATTCTCGCCGAAACCTTTACGTCACCGGTATATTCCAACATTCCTATCGATAAGAAACTCGGCATGCCCGCCCCTGTTAACAGCAGCACGCTGCTAGATCTGGGTGAGGAGGAGTACACGCGGGGGCGACCACATCCGATGATCGACCCGGTCGCACGCGTAGAGTTTCTGGAAGAAGCAGGTGCGGACCCTCAGGTTGCCGTTATTGTCATGGACCTAGTCCTGGGGCATGGAGCTCACCCTGATCCAGCGGCGGTGTTCGCTCCGATCTGTCAGCGGATCATGGAATCCGGAGGACCCCAAATCGTCGTATACGTATTGGGAACCGATGCAGACCCCCAGCATTACACGTCCCAAGTGGCTGCTCTTTCCAAAGCGGGATGCCTGGTTCCCGTGACCAACGCCCGCGCCGCGATCCTCGCAGCGCACTTAGCAGAGCGCAATATGTCTCATGAAACACTTGCGGAGTGACTTTCGCCGGACGCTTAGCTCTGCTCACCTACTCCACCAAACCGCGTGGTGGTGTTGTCCATTCCCTTGAATTGGCAGAGGCCCTGAATCGCCAGGGGGTAGATGTTCATCTGTTTGCCTTGGGTTCACCCGGAACTTCTTTTTTTCGACCGACCTCGGTCCCGTTTACCCTTTTTCCGGCAGTGGATCAGGCACAGAGCCTGGATGAAAAAGTTTTCGCATCAGTTGCCTCGATGGCCGAAGGTCTATCCGGACTCCGTGACACGTTTGATCTCATCCATGCACAGGACTGCATTTCGGGTCGGGCTGCTATGGCGGTGTCCAGATCCGGACCAATCATCCCGGTCATCCGCACTGTCCACCATGTAGATGACTTCACCACTCAGGCGCTTATCGACTGTCAGCGACAAGCGATCGTGGAGCCAGACCGGATTCTCGTTGTGAGTCATACTTGGCAGACAACCCTTCAGGACGAATACGGGGTTCCCGCTGACATTGTTCCTAATGGTGTGCGACCGGAAAGGTTTCCGCAGATCTCAAACGTGCAAAAGATGGCCTTACGAGAATCCGTAGGAGTCACAGACGGGAGCATGATTCTTGCGGTAGGCGGAGTCGAGCCACGCAAGGGGAGTCGCGAACTGTTTCAAGCATTGGGGATACTCAAAAGTCGCGGCCACCGAGTTCGCTTAGTCATACTCGGAGGCCACTCTTTCCAAGACTACGAGGACTACCGACAAGGCGCACTGGGTCTGTTGCCTGGGCTAGGTTTGGAACTCGGTCGCGATGTGATCACCGTGGGCACGGTTGACGAGCAAGCCCTTGGCCAGTGGTTCCGTGCTGCGGATGTCCTTGCTTATCCCTCCACAAAAGAAGGGTTTGGGCTAGTTGCTCTCGAAGGTCTCGCCGCGGACCTTCCGGTGGTGGCCAGTAGTATCCCAGTTTTTAAAGAGTTTCTTACCGATGGCGTAAGTGCGCTACTCCCGGAAACAGGAAATCCAGAAGCGATTTCTGGAGCAATCGAGTCCATCCTATTGAGCAACGATTTGAGGTCCCGGCTTATCGCCGGAGGCCAATCTGTCCTAGCCGGCTACACGTGGGAGGCCTCGGCGACCCAACACTGTGACATCTATCGTGAAGTACTGGAGAAATTTGGTAGGGAACCCCACTAGTGGTCGTGATCATGGTCGTGATCATGGTCGTGATCGTGGTCGTGCCCGGCTGGGCGCAGTGCAAGGTCTCGCGCTCTGCCTGCCAGATCATCTGTAGTGACCAATTCGTTGTGCACTGTTACCTGTTCCAAGGCCGTCACCCAGCACTGGTAGTAGGAGTATTCCTCGCTCGGTGTTTCCTGCTCCTCCCAAGCGGCGATCGCCGAAATTAATTCAGCGCGAAATTCTTCCCATGTGAAAGCACCAGATTCATGCAGAGACATGACGAGGCCGAATGCCCGGCTCTGCCACGGCTCCTCAAAAACCAGTTCCCCATTGGACCTAGGTGGGGCTGCCGGACCATCAATATCAAAATCTATCGTTGTAGTCATCACGCATTCACCTGAGCTACGCCCACCATGGCATCACGGGTCACGAGAGCAGCGAGTTCACCTTCGGAAAACTTTTCAGTACCTGAGGGCCGCTGAGGTAACACGAAGAATCGCACCTCACTGCTGCTGTCCCATACCGTTATCTCGGTGTCTTTGGGCAATTCAAGTCCCATTTCATTCAGCACTGTTCGCGGTTCTCGCACAACACGTGAACGATAGGCCGGGTCTTTGTACCAAGCGGGCGGAAGGCCTAGTAGTGGCCATGGGTAGCACGAACATAAAGTGCACACAACAACGTTGTGTACCGCGGAGCTGTTCTCCACAACAACGAGATGCTCACCTTGAGGGCCCTTGAAGCCTAATTCTGCAATCGCACCCGTGCCGTCGTCGAGGAGCCGCTGCTTAAATTCCGGATCCGTCCAAGCTTTGGCAACAACTTGGGCTCCATTAAGTGGCCCCACGTCCTTCTCGTAAGTCTTGATGAAAGTGTCCATCACCTGTGGGTCAACGAGACCACGTTCTACCAGAAGCTGCTCAAGGGCCTCAGTCCGAAGATTAATAGGGATCCGGTCACTCGACGATTGTGCGTCACTCATGATGCTGCCTCCAAATAGTCCTCGTACAGGTCAGTATTCAGTGTAAAATTTTCCGCATTTTCTTGGAATAGCTCACGCGAATCGAAACTCACCGTATATACCCACTGGGCATTTTCGGCGATGAAATGTGCGTGCGTATCGGGAAGAACCTGCGCCGGTTCAGCAATGGTAACTGTCCCCACATGTCCCTGGGTGTACTTCTGCAGCCGCGTGTGACCTGGAGCATTCATTGTTTTCGCGCGGACTCGCTGGCCCACAGTGAACTTGCGCGGAGCATCAATCTCTCGAATCGATCCCGCCGCCGTCGGGGCGTAATCAGGTTTAGTGGCTTCAGGTGCAGGTGGCTCGTCCACGTGATCCCCCGCGATATTGGCAGCTCTCGCCTCGACTGCTCCTGGTGCAATTATCGCACTATCAAGTAGTAGGTTTTCGGCGCCGTAAAGCCAACGACCATAGTAACCATCATCGATGTAGTGCTCTCGATCTAGTCGATTCATAGCATGCCTAAACGCGTCAAGATTTGACCCAGAAAGCCTCATTGATAAAAGGGCTAAGGCAAAAGCCCGCCCCTCCCACTTCTCAGGAAACACCGCCTCGTCGGGATCAATGATCGGGGCTCGTCCCCAACCAGAATCACCACCCATGTCGGCCACCCCGCTGGCCGGTTGAATTTCTGTCATCAAACCCTCCTCATCTTTGGGGACCTGACGGCCCCTTCCTCACAAATAAAGACCTGCCACCTCGTGGGCGCATAACAATCTCCAACACCCACGAGGTCAAGCATTTACAGGGTCCAAGTATTCATCTGGAATGCACCCTCACTCCACGCCGTCAAAGCCGTGTCGAGCACGTCAAGTGGGTTGAACGGGATAACCCCTGGAATGAGATCATCTTCGCCGAAACCGTACAGCGCACCCATCGCAAAACGACACGCGTAAATCTTCGCGCCTTCTTTCATGAGCGTCTTGAGTTGCTCATTGATGGCTAGGTGACCTGGGAATGCGGCCATTCCAACTCCAGGATAACCGCGCGTGCCTGAGGCTGCGAGAACTCCGGGGCCGTACAAGACGATACTGACCTCGAACCCTTTACGTACCAAACGCGTTGAGGTCAACAAGTTGACTAACAGAACCGAACCTTCGTACGGAACCGTGTGGATGAAAATATATGCCTTCTGTCCATCCTTGGCCTTAATGTCAGGGAATAGTTTTTCTTCTGCATTAAATAATGACTCTCCGTCTGCCGGTAGAGTTCTGTTTACGGTTTTTGGCATTACTCCTCCATTGTGTTGTGTTGAGTCCAACTAGATCGCCGGTCCCTCCGGCGACGTCTGTTTGGCCCAGTTTTTTCTGTGGCTTCCGGGCATCGCCACCATGATCCGCCTACGTAGGCCCCAAGGCATGACCCTGTAAATCGGAATGAATACACCGGTCCAGAAGAATTCACCACTCGTGCTTGGCGCTTCCATTCCGTGTCGGTGTGCAACGCGGGCTTGAGCATCCCGCAACAGGTAATATTGGGCATTCTCGCGAAGCCACACCGATGGTGATTTCATCAACGCCCCATCTGTGACGCGACACCCTTTTGGGCGGCTACCGCGATCGGCTCGTTAAGTGCACCTATGGGTGGTGAGTACACATTCTCCATTGTGGCTAGGTCATGCAATGTCAACCCAGCCTTGACGGCTACTCCCAGGAAGTCGGCTCTTTCTTTGATCCCCTCGCCTCCCACCATTTGGGCCCCGATTAGTCGTAATGTTCCTGGTTCAGCGATAAGTTTCACCCGGACTTTTTTCACACCTGGGTAGTATCGTGCGCGCGATATGCCATCCGCCACAGCGACCACATGAGGCATGCCGAGCGCATTCGCTGTCACCTCACCGAGGGCCACTCCACCGATCATCCACTTGCCGGCCACCATTCCCCAAGGCACATACACCGGATTGTAGGTCCGATTCCCCCCAGCGGCGTTAGCTCCTGCCACCTTCCCTTGGGCGTACGCGTGACTCCCCGTAAGACCTTGAAGTGGTAGGCCACCGAGACCGTGAGGGATCTCGCAGATATCACCACTTGCCCAAACCCCGGCGGCTGAGGTCTGCATGCCGCCATCGACGATGAGCCCACCGGTGCTGCCAGTTTTCAATCCCGCGGCCACAGCAAGTTCACTATTGGGAACTTTATGAGTGGCCACTACTACAAGATCGCACTCAATGTCTCCGTTTGAGGTGCGAACCCCACGAACAGCCCCAGACTCATTTCCTAGGAACTCTTGTAGGGAGGTGTTCCAGTGCATCGTTACACCCAACTCCGCCCACGATTCCTGGGCGAGTTCAACAATGTCTGGATCTGCGAGCTCCCCGAGAGCCCACGGGTTCGGATCGATCACATGAGTTTCTATTCCTCGATGGGCCAGAGCGGTGATCATCTCAACGCCTAGCGGGCTCGCTTCGACAACAACCGCTTTCTTCACAGTGTCGAGGCGTTTATCCCACTCCATCGCCTCCCGAATATTTTTCACGTAATAGAGGCCATCAAGCTCCCCACCGGGCACTCCGGGATTCGCATAGGAGAAACCTGTCGAGATGACGAGGGAGTCGTAGCGCATTGGCTGGTCAGATTCGATCTGTACGGTCTTCGTACTAGTGTCTATTGCCGTGATCTTGGTCTGGTAGCGCACTTCAATGCCCGCATCGACGTATGACTGCTTATCCGCGAGAAACAACGCTTCGAAACTCGGGATTTCTTTTCCGTGGACAAACGGGATTCCGCAAGGACTGTAGGCGACGTCTTCATTTTCTGTGAAAACAGTGACTGACGCCAACGGGTCGACGGCTTTCGCCCCTCCAGCAGCACCCAGGCCAGCACCTCCGCCTCCGATGACGATAATATTTTGCCCCACGGTCGACTCCACCTCTCTAATCAAAACATCTATCACGTATACGATAGACCACTTTCCATACACTATGTTGAATAACCCAAAAAATATATATCGGTGGATTTTTGTAGACCAAGCGCACATTTACTGAAGAACGGGTAAGTTGGGAACTCGTATGACGACTAAAAAAGACCCCTCATTAGAAGTCAGGGTGGAGCCTGCCCTTGAACTCAATGAGATCGTAAGCATGATCGGTCCAAAAATCGCAGGGCTACGCAAAGCTCAAGGCTTATCCCTCCAGCAACTCGCTACGGCTAGTGACGTCTCCGCTGCAGCAATTCATAAAATTGAGCGCAGCGGGATGGTTCCCACGATTACAACGCTTCTCAAGTTGGCCGGTGCACTTGGAGTGCCCGTCAACTACTTTGTCGCTGAGGATGATCCGCACCCTGAATCTGTGCACATCACCAAATCTGAAGCCCGGAAAGTTGTCTACACGCCACATGATGGACTCGCTCTTGGTGGGATTAGTGGGTCCTACCGCCAGTTTCAAGCGGCGGCAGCTGTCGCGAGTATGTCGGCAGGGGCAAACAGTGGAGTTAAGCAATTAAAGCATCCGGGGGAGGAACTGGTTTATGTGCTGAGCGGGCAGGTCCGCTTCACCGTGGGTAACGATGTGTACGCCCTCAAGATGGGGGATTCCTTGCACTTCAGTGGGGATGTTCCGCATCGTTGGGAAAACTTAGGAAAGAAGACAGCTCAATTGATCTGGTTCGCATTGAGAAGTGGTTAGTCGCCGTTTCCTAGCAACTGATCGCTCACTTTAAAGGTGGCAGGGCCGGGTCCCTGTTGACAACATTAATCTCGGGTGAGTTTTTCAATGTATTTGTCACGTAACACACCCGCTCAGCTGAGGCAATTAATGTGGTGGCTGTCTCTTCGGGTACTGGGATTCTCACGCTGATCTCAATTTTACTGAACCTTGGCCCATCGTAAGTTCCGATCACGTCCACTTCAATGCTTGAAAGTTCCAGATCTCTTTTACTTGCAGCGTGCGCCAATGACATAACGAAGCAGGATGCCACAGAGCTCAGGAAAAGGTCTGTCGGCTGGGGACCGGTGTTCGTCCCTCCCACCCGCTCAGGTTCATCGACCCGAGTTAAGAACTCGCCAGCTATCACGTCCACTTGATAGCCGCCTAGCCATCGTGCGGTCACCAATCGATCTGCAGCCATTGAATCCACCTCAACTATTTCATTCACACTCCACGGCTATAAACATCAGTTCAAGTATACAATTTCGATCAGTAATGGCCACGGTTTTAGGGTGATACACACTCCGAGCCGTAGACTTTTTTTCAATATTAATTGGCGCTTTGATTTGCCCAGTGACGTTGTTGATTCTGCTTATCTCATCATTTGGGCTTGTCCCTTTGGAGTGGAGCGTAGATCACTGAAGTGGGCCGCATCCAGTGCATTCGGCAGATACTTTAGGGCCATAAGTGCCCCATACGCGAGGTCCAGGCCTGATGAGTAACCGTGTTCCGTGAGGCGTGCGCGCGATGCTCGCGCTGCTACCTCTTGACCGAATGCGCATGACTGTAAAAAAGTGTGAAGTGTCTCGATTGACTGCCCGACCGCTGCCCATCTAAGGAACGCACGCGAAATCTCATGGGTTGTCGCGGTACTTACAATCCCTTCGCGCATCACTCGATCATGGACCCCGAGAATCGAGTCCACGGCCAGGATGCCTGCAGCAACATCGTCGCCGGCTGGGGTTAATCCCGCCCCGTGGCCAATGACCCGTGCGCATGCACCGACGAGATCTCCTACCTGCAAGAAACTGGCCAAGTCATCTTCCAACAAATCGTCTGATGTGCCGCTCAAATTGAGATTTGGGACGTGACACAACACCGTGCTGAGTAAACCAATGGCTCTTCTCATATCCGGGAACACGGTCGGTACCCACAGCTGCTCAGAGATGGGCACGACTCGATCTACAACGCGCAATTCTCCTTGGCGCACCTCTACCGGATCGCCCACGGCACCAAGAGGCAACATGTTCATTCGGGCATGGAGAGGGCCCGAAGGGACGCTAGCGATGGTGAGTGCGAAAACGTGTGCGCCCACCCGGATATACATCGCCTTACGAAAGCTAGCAATGACCCGGCCCGCAGAGCTTTTTTTGAGCCCTTCGCGGACTCCTTCCCCCGTGTCAAGGGAAAGGTTCACTCCACTCCTTCCCCCCGGGTAACAAGGTCAACAAGGGCTTGCTCAAACCCTTCAAGTGGCGCCGTCGCAACACCAGCCCCGATCTGCCCTGCCCCTGACGAATGATGAAGAATTCCTGTGGTGACCTTGGGGCTAATCCCAGTCTCAACCACTTTTCGTACATCCACTCCCAGTGGGGTGCCTCGAAAACCCGTGGTCGGCAATTTGAATCGGCTACTTTCCTGAACACATATCCGTCTCATATCTTCGGTGGCGCGGGCTGCATCGGACATCGACCCGCCGAGAAAAGCTGCTACCGCTGGAGACCCTGCTGCAGCAGCTCCCCCAAGCCCAATCAGCTCGAGTACCGCACTGTCGCCCATGTCAAGGGCGGCATCTTCCGAGCTGAAACCCGCGTAATACAACGCATCTGCCACCGGGGGAGCCGGACAAATGTACCAACGGGGCGAGTCCCCCACCTTCACCCCAAAAGTGGTCCCGTTGCGCGCCATCGTCGTGACCATTGTTGAACCAGATACTTGCTCCGCTGCGAGCATCAGTGACTTTGCCGCCGCCATAGCAATTGTGAGGAAGAAGAGGTGATTCTTGGACAGATAATCAGCGAAGGCCACCGAGCCTTCATCATTTCCCAATCGGACAATTGATGTGAGCAGATCGCGGACTAAAAGATTTGTCGTCGCCTGCGTGCGCATGTGGACGTCGTCGCCCATCTGCACTCCCTGTGATGCCAAGGACATGATGTCAATCGGACCACTTTCCTTGAGGATCTGTGAGATTCTCGGCTGGGCAACCTCCCGCAAGAAGATCAGCCTTTCTATCGCCGCTGGTGACTCCCGGCCAAACCACGGAACGTCCCCTGGACCCTGGTTGACGGGCGCGAATCCCACTGTCCCGGACTCCGCATTTTCAGCCATCCACACCGGTGTTGTGGGTCCGATGGCTGAAGCCATCGGCACCACGGTCGCATGATCATTGGCAGCAGCAAGTGTGACGGAACCCTCCGTGAGCAACCGGTCAGCTGTATCAACGTCTTGTGCCCACCCTTCCGCAATTGTTGCAGCGCGCATCGATCGCCGTACCGGATCACATACAAATTCGTACTCAATGGGCGGACCAGCATGCAGCAGGGTGCGATCTGGGAGCGTAGGCAAGGCATCCCGCGCGGCCGCCACTCCAATGAGCATCGGCACCCCCTTATCAATCCTGCGAGTTGCCTCAACATTCGCCTTGTCGTATTCCAAAGATTTCATTGCGTAAGAATCAGTGAGTGCCCTAAGAAGAACCGGTGAATTTCCCGAAGGGACACGCCAGTCCACGTGAGTTACCGCGGCTCCTTGTTCGCGGACCGCCTCCGCGAACAAGGAAAGTCCCACGTTGATTATTGCCGCGTCCTGTGGCAACTTATGAGGAGTTGTTTCCATATTCTTGGCTCACTTCCTTATTCTTGGACGAGTTCTCGGGCACGGATCAGCAGATGGGATTCCGCCGATTCACTATTATTCTGCTCAGTGCCCAATCGTGTACGCAAATCAAGGGCCGCCGCCAGAAGACTTCCAGCCATCGCGGTGACGATGTCCGGGGCTGCACCCCCGATCGACTTTCGCGATTGGATCAAAGTCATCGGATCAAAGATCTCGTCGAACTCGTCAGTCTCAACTTGTTCCGGATCAAACCCACCCTCACTCAGTGCCCAGGTGATGTCCTCTGCGGAAATTCCTCGATCACCCTCGGCGGCGTGCGTAACAGCAACACGAACGACACGGTGGGCCGTGAGGTAATCCAGTCCACACGAACGCATCAGCAGATGGGCGGCATCGGTAGCCTCAGTACTCGAACCTTCGATTGCCGCTTTCATGCGAGCCTCATGCACTACGAGGTCACGCACTACTGAGGTAAGCAATCGCGTTACCTGACCAGCCAAGGCTAATGATCGAGGAAGCTCGCCATAGCCATAAATGTGAGTATCACTGCGCGCCGAAGGGGCCTTGGAAAGGGCAAGTTGTCCAGTCAGACGGCCGATCAAAATCCCAGTTGAGCCCCTGATCACCGAAAGCGCGTACGGATTACGTTTTTGGGGCATGAGCACACTGGGTCGCACCGACGAGTTCCCCAAAGACAAAAAGCCGAACTCCCTGCTGGCAAAGATTTCAAGGTCCTCGGCGAGTCGATCCTGACCCAACGTCAAAGTGGTGGCGGTAAAAAGTACATGCAAAAACGGATCCGTCTGCCACATGGCATCCCGGACATGCTCGATCGGTTTATTGAAGCCGAGGTTATGGGCCGCCCGCATCCGGTCCCGAATAATTACCGACCCATTCGCGCCACCGGATCCGGATACGCTCGAGTTGACATGCACGTGCTCAGAAAGTAACCGATTAGCGTCTCGAAGCACTGGATCAGCAAACGACAGCAAATAGTGACCGAATGTCGAAGCCTGCGCCGGTTGGAGATACGTATAGTCAGGCATTAATGAGTGGGAGTGCTCAATACTCCGCGCGCAGATCGCCTCAATCAATGCACACGAGTCCTGTGTCAGCCCAAGGACCTGTTGACGCACCACTAGGCGTAATGCCGTGCGAACTGCCTCCCGCCGCGTTCGACCAGCTCGTAGTGAACCAGCGACCGGTCCTACGAGGTTGATAAGAAACTGTTCTCTACACGTCACCATCTCACCGATTGACGGGTCGTAATTAACTTCTGAGCTGGTTAAGGATTCGAGGTGAAGGAGACCGCCGAGCAGGGTCTGTGCGTCCGCCCGCGAGAGCGCTCCTGCGTCTAACAAGTCCAACGCGTGTGCGATATCCGCGATATTGAGTGCATTGTGCAGGATGGAAGCATCTGCAATCTCCCACGCGTACCCGGATTCGGCGAGTTCCGGGGAGACGTCAAACATTTTCGGCCACCACGCTTCCACGGTTGCCCATCACCGCAAGTGATTCGATCGCCCCCGGCAATCCTCCCGTCAGCCACCACACCAGAGTGTCTTTGGACTCACGGGTTATTTGAGAAATTATCTCGTAAGACGGGACACCGTATGTCGGGTCGAGAAGAACCCCAGCTCCCCGGAATGCTTGTTCTCGTGCCAATCCACCATTCTCATCCAGCTCTTGACCATGGGAACCCACTGCGTCAATGATGGTGAAATTCGCCATTGATGGTGCCCCCCGTCCCAAAAGTTCCGAGATTTCCGTTGACAAGTCGCTGATGATGCCCCCCATCTGATCTACATTTCGACTCACTGACACGCCCACAATCTTCCACAAGGCTCCCAAGAAATCACTGCCCGCAAGGATCCCTGCAATCGAGGCACCGGACCCAACGGGAAGCACCACGGTTACCTGATTGGGATCCGTACCCCTCGCGTTGCATTGCTCATGCAGTTCAATTGCAGCTCTGGCAAAGCCCAAGCCACCCACGGCAGTCGCGCCGCCTCGGGGGACTGGGTACGGCCCTCGGCCCTCGGCTGCTAACTCCACTGCCCTTTGTTCGACCTGTTCATTTATCAACGATCGGTCCAGCCCGGTAAAGTGAATTACCGCGCCGGTTGACTGTGCCATTAATAGAGGTACCGGCCACACATCCATCGGCTCTCCCGCCACCTCAATTTCACAATCAAGGCCAACTGCCGCTGCGGCATGCGCACAGGCTCCAATGAAATTAGACCCTGCCGCTCCACCGGTAACGACAACATTGGAGTCGCATTTGACGGCGTCCGCCATGAGGTACTCCAATGGCCTTACCTTGTTGCCGGCCAGTCCGAAGCCCGTGAGGTCATCACGCTTGAGAAGAATGGGGGCCGCCGCGTCGACCTGCCACGGCGCGGCCCGGTGCAGGGCTGTCGGAAATTGACCCAGGTGAGTTCGAGGAAATCGATCAGTCGGATTCACCGTCACCCATTTCGATCAGTGACAAACAGTGGTCGATAAGGGGACCGGTGGTTGGCCCGACACTCATCCACTCGAGCACGATTTCCGGTGACACGTGGGCTGCTGCGGCAATCAACGCTGCAATCGACTGAACATCTTCGGTTCCGTCTCTTTCAGAGAGAGCCACCTGCATCAATTCCTGCGCCTGATGTTTACCAATCCTTGAAGACAGAGCGTGCAGAACCGACTCCGTGTTCCCCGGACCTGCAGATTCTAGATTGCGCAGCATCTTCTCCGGATGGACGCGCAGCCCAGCAACAAGGTCCGCCGCCACGCTAGCTGCCTTGCCTGTGCACATCGCGACCTCAGGCAACATGGCCCACTCGGCTTTCCAGCTTCGGCCATCTCGTTCATGACTGGACACAACACCCTCAACTAGAACTCCTGCCGCGGCACGCGCTATCCGCGACAAGGTATCCAGGTGCTCACTCAATTCCGGGTTTTGCTTGTGCGGCATGGTGATGCTGCCCACTGCGTGGACATCTCTTGATTCGCTGAGTTCCCCAATTTCTGGTCGAGCCAACTCGTAGATTTCGTTGCCGACCCGAGCAAGTGATGAGGCCACTGTTGCCATGGTTGTCCCGAATTCTGCGATCCTGTCTCGGGTGGCCGTCCAAGACATACCAGGGTCACCCAGTCCGAGGAGTTCGCAAAATCTGCTCCGTAGGTGTAAGCCCTGATCGGGAAAGAAAGCGAGTCCGCCGGTCGACCCGGCGAGCTGCCCCACGCTCCACCGCGCCCGCGCCCCGTCGATCCGTTCAATGTGTCGATTCATCTCGTCCGCCCACGTTGACACTTTGAATCCGAATGTCACCGGTGTGCCCAGTTGGCCGTGGGTGCGCCCAGCGATCGTCGTGTCCCGGTGTTTTTTTGCCAATTCCACGCACGAATCACGCAGGTTCACAAGGTCCGCACGGATGAGATCACCGCTATCGCGCATGACCATGCCAAACCAGGTATCTGTCAGGTCTTGAACCGTAATACCAAAATACACGTACTCTGTGGAGGAGCTATCGAGAATCTGCTGCAGTCCACGGATCAGTCCCAGGGTCGAGTGTGAGGTTCGCCGGGTCTCCGAACTGATAAAATCCTCATCCAGTAATTCCACCCGTGCTTTGCTCGCGATACCCTCAAATGCAGCATCGGGGATAATTCCTAGTTCAGCTTGGGCTTGTGCTAACGCCACGAGAATATTGAGCCAAGCCTGCAGCCTGTGCTTATGCTCAAACATACGATCGTATTCAGGTGTACTCCATCCATGGGCATACATGGATGAGGCAGTCAAACGGTTGTCCACGTCGGGTCCCATGTACGTGCTAATTCATTGATCGCTTCACGGATGTCAACCAGAGATGCTCCCCATGGCACGACAACCCGGCCGTTCTCAATCTCGATTGACTCCTCAAGGAGGCAGCACTTTGTTATTGTTGCCGTTCCCGATGATCCTTCGCGTTCCCTTGGGCAGAAGGACACCATCGGCGGGTGGTCCCCATAGAACCACTCATGTATCTGTGCAGATCGTTCACATCCGACCATGGTCCAATCTTCGCGATCGGGACGTTGGTCTAGGTAGGAAGTGCGGGCGCCAATAATTTCTGTGTCAGAGCCTCGGCAGGGAAGTAGATAATGCCCACTCGCAATTGTCGATCCAAACGAATCCAACGTCAACGCATCTAGATGCGCGACTATCGGAGGTAGGTCTTCGGCCACTTCGAGGAGCCGGCGTACTTGATCAAACAGTTTCGCGGGAGTCGGGGGGATTACTTCAGTGACGTGGATGTTCAGTGGTTGTGGGTTGAGAATAAAACTGATGTGGGAGTACAGGCCTTCAACCACGACAGCCTTCGCTTCAGGGGCGTGATTCGCTGCGGCGCGCGCTAGATTGGACGGAATCGCCGTGTCAATGCTCGCATCGGTGACAAAGGTGCACTCAGTCGGATCTGCCAGGATCTCGACACTCGTCACGGGCGAAAAGAGGGGCACCGGGTCCGCCCTCTGGACCGTCGCCAGCCAAACCCCATTCGGCTCATGGACCACGAGGAATCGAGTTCTTCGGTATACTTCTCGACCCGTGAAGTGCGCGGTGAGGGACTCCCAGGTGAAGGAGTCTGTGGAGTGGGTCACGGAGACACCTCGGTAGGCGCTGGGAACCACATTGATCCGAGATCGAAGAAGGACTTGACCGGGGTCTGTCCAGGTATCTGTCATCTACGCACTCCCGAAGCCAAGGGAATACCAAGGGCGACCAACGCGGTGTCAGCACGTAGGCCTAACCGAAGAGTTTGCAATGGAAGTAGATCCTCAGGCGCAACGTTCCCCATATTCACTTCCGGCCCATGTGTATTTATGAACCAGGCTTGCTGATTTTTTCGGGGTGCCTCAAAAAGCACACGATCGAGACCTGCCGCCAGCAGTGCCGCGTCGATGACTTCAGTTTGTGGCATCCCGTGGGAGTCGTAGAGACCCACGGTGCCACTCTCCCGTCCCTCAGCCACAATGTATTCAGCCCCAGCTGCGAGGTCACCCATGATCTCCGCATGCCATTGAGTCGGGGTGAGCGGTCGTTCGGCACTTTTGTACCCGGTCTCAGCAAATACCCGAAATGACTGCGCCGACGTGCGAATGAGTTCCCACTTTGCTTCCATACTCATGTCTGCCACCCCTCGAGACACCTCAATCGCTGTAAATCCGGCCTGTTCTGCCCAATCGAGGCACTCGCTTGCTCGTCCTTGCGACCAAGCGATCTCCAGCAATGTGCCTCCGAGGCAGGCTGTGATCCCATGTTGGCGAAGGAGTCCAATTTTTGATGGCAGAAGCTTCTCTACATAAGCAGTACCCCAACCAAATTTCCACACATCAGCAAACTCCGCGTACGACTCCAGGTGACTTTCCATCGATCCGAGTGTTATGCCCTTATCCAGCACGTGGGTCAGACCTGTGGAACGCGGCTTCTCAGGCAGAACTGGAAGGCTCAGGAAATTGTCCGACATGTGTCCTATACTACGTGTACTTTCACTTTACGACATATCTACTCGTAAATATATCGACTGCGTCTTGGCATTTTGCGGGTAACCACCTGCGTATTGTCACTACATTGGAGGATTCCATGGGCCCAGAGAGCACCGCCCGACAACAACTTGATGAGGTTGTGGCAGCTGTGGCATGCAATAGCGCCATTGCGGCCAAACGCGAAATAGGACTCGTCAGCGAGGCCTTAGGCTCCTCGGGCTTCGTCGAGGGGCCCGGCGATGACGGCGCGGCCATCTCGATTGGTAACACATTTGGGATCGTGTGCGGAGAAGCCCTGTGGCCACCATTTGTCTCGGCGGACCCCCGCGGGGCTGGAATAGCCGCAATTCTTGCTAATGTGAACGACGTTGCCGCGATGGGTGCCTTGCCCTTAGCAATTGTTGACACCATAGCTGCCGATGAAGATACCGCGCGTGAAATTCTCAGTGGCCTCGCCTACGCCTCATCCTTATACCGAGTTCCCATTGTTGGTGGGCACCTCACACTCACAGATGGGCCACCCAGCTTGTCAGCATTTGCACTCGGCCACACTGACAACCTTTTATCGACTACGAATGTTGTGGCAGGTCAAGATCTTGTGGTGGCCGCGTGCATTGAGGGATCGATGCATCCAGAATTCCCGTTTTTTGCGTCTTTTACAGAACGGGGTGACAGTCTCGGTGATGACGTGCGCCTTCTGGCGCAGGTCGCCAAGGACGGCATTGCTGTCGCCGCCAAAGACATCAGCATGGCCGGACTCATCGGCTCACTGGCCATGCTCCTGGAGTGGGGGTCCTTCGGTGCAGAACTCGACCTCGACGTGCTCCCTAAGCCCGATGGCGTCGCGTTGGCGGACTGGTGCACGTGTTTCCCATGCTTTGGATTCCTCCTGTGCTGTGAACCATCCAGAACTGATGAATGTGTTGAGATCTTCACTCGTACCGGCCTAGCAGCTTCCAATGTTGGGTCTATAAATGACTCGGGCAGCATCGAGATCCTCTCTGACGGAGAACGCCGAGAGGTTCTGAATTTGCGTGAAGAGACGGTTACCGGCTTAATTCGAACACCTAGCGGCACCGCAGCAATGCCCGTGAAAAACGTTTAATTTTCTCATTTTTTTCTCGTTAATATTATGAATTGGCTGAAGTTCGAGTCCGATATGTGTACTTTTGTCGACATCACAAGTCGTATAATGGATGTGCGGCTTACAATCATTGGAGATGAGAATGGCCCCCATTACGATGGTATTCATAATTACAGGACTTGCGGTATTTACGCAAGCAATGTTCTTTCTTGGCATAGGAGCAAGCGCTGAGGAAGGCAAGAAGAGTCCGATTGTCCCAGTTGGCTATATTTCTGTAATAGCAGGAATTATCAATTTGGTAGTTGGACTTTATATTACCGTGGTGCGACCGTTGGACGCTGATCCGTCGCTGCTGCTTGCTGGTCTCATCGGATTCTACGGCCTGTTCTTCCTCGCCTTGGGACTTGCAGAAATTCTCGACATGGACCTTCGGGTTATCGGCAATCTCGCCATCCCAACCGCAATCCTTCCGCTGTTTTGGATTAACTTCTTCTCGGACACCCAATGGACGTTGATCCTCATTTGGTGGGTCGTCACATTCCTCGCTATTACCTTGACTACGTACGGGAAGCTGCAAGCACGAGTCTTGGGGATCATTTTGATGATCACCGCGATCTTTACATTCTTCCTCGTTCCAGTAGACGCCGTCATGGGTTGGGGCCTGATTTAAAAACTAACGCCTCCGACTGTGCATTACCCTTTCTATTTGCACAGTCGGAGGCTTTTCGGCTCCCTTAAGCTAATGTCTTTGCAGATCACCGTATGTATCTGCCGAAATCCTGTTACCTGTAATCTGTTGGTGTGACAGACACCGCGCAATCTCGAAAATCAAAAGAACAAGATCGTGAAGTACGAAAAGACGCACTTCTCCAACGAATGGTTCGGCCACAGTCACTCATCTTCACTATTTATGGCGCCTACAGTCGATCGATTGGTGGTTGGATGTCGGTCGGTGCACTACTCGAGTTATTGCGCGAAATTGGAGTCGAAGATGCGGCGGTGCGTAGCGCCCTCTCTCGGTTCAAACGCAGGGGAGTACTTCTCTCTGAAAATCGATATGGCCTTGCTGGTTACGCCTTAAGTCCGAGTGCCCGAAAAGCGTTCGATACCGGAGACGCTCGAGTATTGGAGCGACGTGAGTCGCCATCGAGTGACCGATGGGTTCTCGTTGCCTTCTCGATCCCAGAAAAATCTCGCGACCTTCGTTATCGACTCCGCTCACGACTCTCTCGGGTGGGCTTCGCCCAGGTAACAGGTGGGCTATGGATAGCTCCTGAAGGTTTGGAAGCCGATGCGCGGCTTGTGATTGAATCTTTGGGCGTAAGCCAACACGTGGATTTGTTTCGCAGTGAACATGTGGCATTTCGCAGCCTGCCAGATGCCGTTGGTGGATGGTGGGATCTGGACAGCATCGCTAGCGAGTACACAGACTTCGCTGCCTCGTTTGCGCCTTTGAAGCACGACTATCAGTCTGGGGTTGTGAGCATGACGGCCCTGCAAGCATTCATTGATTACACCCGGGTTCTCACTTCATGGCGGCCGTTGCCCTATCGCGACCCAGGTTTACCCGCGGCTCACTTGCCACCCGAGTGGGCGGGGATCCAGGGCACGGAAGTGTTCTTTTATTTCTACGACAGCTTGAGTGCTTTGGCGCAAGAGCACGTAGTTGACGTCTGCACTTCCCGCAATAGTGGTTCTTAGAAACTTGACGTAGGTTCCCACTTTCCGTAAACCTCTCGCAGGACATCCGTGATTTCACCAACGGTCGCATAGGCTTTTACGGCAAGGACGACAGACGGAACGATGTTGATGCCGTCATGCGCTGCTTTGGATAGGCCCTCCAGGGTGTGCGTGACTTGGCTTTGGTCCCGTTTTTCCTTGACGTGTAAGAGTGACTCAATTTGCCGAGCTTCACTTTCGTGATCGATTGTAAAAACTTCAAATTCCGCCGTGTCTGAAACAAACGAATTGACACCAACCACTTTTCGTTTTCCCGTATCTATTGCGATGGCCGTTTCATACGCACTGTCTGAGAGTCGGGTTGCAAAGTAACCGGATTCAATACAGGCAAGTGCCCCTCCAAGTTCCGCGATCTTGTCCATCTCGGCCATCACCTCGGCTTCAAGCTGGTCGGTGAGGCGCTCGAGAAGTTCACTCCCTCCGAGCGGATCTACCAGATCCGTAAGACCAGTTTCAAATGCAACGATCTGCTGGGTTCGCAAGGCCAGAGTTGCTGCTGCCTCAGTCGGTACACCGAGGGCTTCATCAAAGGCACACACATGCATTGTTTGGCATCCACCCATTGCTGCGGCTAGTGCTTCAATCGAAGTCCGAACAACGTTATTTAGTGGCTGTTGCGCGGTAAGTGATGACCCTGCAGTGAAAACGAAGATGCGAAGTTGCTCAGATCTTGGATCCTTGGAACCATAAGTCTCTCGTATTAATTTGGCCCACACTCGCCTAGCGGCACGAAATTTCGCAACCTCGGGCATGAATTCCATATTGCTGGAGAGGAATGTGAACAGAGTGGGTGCGACGTCATCAACGGACATTCCTCGCTCAATCGCTTGATCAAGGTATGCGCGAGCATCCGAAAAAGTGAATGCGATTTCTTGCATTGCGCTCGAACCTGACTCCCGGATGTGGTAGCCGCTCATTGCAAGTGGGACCCACCGCGGAATATTTGTTGCAACGTGTTCGATTACGTCAACGGACAATTTAAGTCCCGCCGGTGCAGGGAAAATTTGGGTACCTCGGGCAAAGTACTCTTTGAGCACATCATTCTGAATAAACATGCCAAACTTGTTGGGGTCTACACCCCGTTTCTCGGCCAATGCCTCAAACATGGCTGCCCAGATATAGCCAATCGAGTTGGCCGTAGTGCGAACCTGCGAGATCTTGTCTAATTCGATCCCCTCCATTAGCACTTCAATGTCGGCCAAACTGTCGATCGCCACGCCAACCTTTCCCACCTCACCCGCGGCAAATGGATTATCTGAATCGAGTCCCATCTGAGTCGGTAGATCTAGGGCCACACTAAAACCGGTCAGTCCTTGATCCAGGAGTGAACGAAACCGCACATTGGTCTCGGCAGCGGTACCAAAACCTGCGTACTGTCCCATGGTCCAAACCCCTGGATCAGAACTGATTCCTCGCGTGTACGGGTATTGACCAGAGGACTCCGAAGGCTGCTCGACCGGTGGTGCGCTCATTTCTTGTCCTTCCGTTCGCTGGCTGCCTCAGCATTGAGATCAGCTCGCAAAATTTTCTTGGCAATTTTTCCGGTTGAATTAAGTGGAAATTCACTCACGATTCGAATATCTTTCGGCTTCTTATATGAGGCCAGCTGATCCCGACAGTGCTCCATAATCTTCTCCACGCTCGTATCCGAATCTGCGCGTACTGTCACCAAAGCAGTCACATGCTGCCCCCAATCAGGGTCCTCAACCCCGATCACTGCGACTTCATGTACACCGGGAACCTCAGCGATAGTGTCCTCAATCTCTCGGGGATAAATGTTGTATCCCCCAGAAATAATCATGTCCCCTTTACGATCGACCAGATACATTAAATCATCGGCATCTAAGCGGCCAAGGTCTCCGGTGTACAGCCAACCATCCCGAACCGCCTTAGTCACCGTACTGTCTTGGCCCGCCTGCCCGTAATAGCCGCGCATCACATGGTCCCCACGAGTAATAACTTCGCCGATTTCACCGATCGGGACATCTCGACCCTGTTCATCAACAATTCGGACCTCAACTCCATTGCACGGACTTCCGGCACTTGTGAGCAATTCGGGTTCCCCGGAAATACCACGAAAGTGTTCCGTTGGGCCTAGAACGGTTACTGGCGGAATCGCCTCAACTAAGCCGTAATACTGGCTCATATTGACGGTAATTCGCTCGAAGCAATCCTTGATCTGTTCCGGAGGCATCGGTGCTCCAGCGTATCCCAAGACTTCCAAATTTTTCATTCGCTCCCGCGAGATATCTGGCATTGCGAGTAAACGCGCAATCATTGTGGGCACCATCGCCGTTGCAGTGCCACCGCGATTCTCAATCGCATCAACAAAAAGATCGGGGTCAAATTTGGGTTGAATGATTTGTTTCGCACCAAATGCGAAATACGGCAGCACAAATAGTCCACTGGTGTGGGTGACCGGTCCAGCATGGACCCAAGTGCTGTTTTCGCTCGGCACCTTGCCCAAAAAATCCGTGACAATGTTGTGCAGACTCGCCATCCGGTTGCGATGGGTTCGGATTGCACCTTTGGGGTTTCCCGTGGTTCCACTGGAGTAATTAAGTGAGACGAGGGCATCGGGATCGACGGAGAGTAACAGTGGTTCAGGTGACTGATCGGCGAGGAAACGTTCGTATTCAACACTTTCCCCTGGATCCCCATTAATCACAATCACGTGGTCCACCATGGATCTGATGCCTGCCGACTGCTCCCAAAACTTTACGTCAAGGATGAGAACTTTTGGAGTGCAGTCTGTAGTGATCCGGACCCAATCTGTGGGGTGTAGCCGATAGTTCAAAGCTACTCGGCACAGACCGGCAGTGCTAATTCCAAAATCTGTTTCGATATAGGTATTCTGATTTGATTGAAGGTCGAGGACCCGGTCGCCGGTTTCCAAGCCAAGCCCTCTTAGCCCGCGCGCAAGTTGCATCACTCGCGCACCGGTCCGCCCATAAGTGCTCTCACCCTCGGGTCCTTCCAGGGCAACCCGATCCCGGTATTTACGCATCGATCGCGCGACAAGCCTTCCAACGTCCATGTGGAGCCTCCTGATACTTCCTATTGGGTGGGTGGTTCAACGTAAGCGGCGTCAAGAAACCAGCAACCATTTTCCAATACGGTCACGGGATTGATGTCGAGTTCGCAATCGTCTGGCCAGTCGCGAACTCCCTGGGCCAATTGGTCGATGGCAATCACCAATGCCTCGCGGTCGGCGACAGGCGCACCGCGCGCGCCTGCAAGCAGCACATCCAGTGTGGTTTCGGAAATCATTTGGCCGATGTCCCACTTACTCACCGGGAGCACCCGCACCGCCGCGCTGGCCACTATTTCGGTCAACACTCCTCCCACACCTACTGTGAGAACGCGTCCCATCGGGCTACTACTCACCCCAACCAACACTTCGACGCCCCCAGGAACAAATCGCTCCACCAAGACATCGCCCCCAAGTGCCTGTAGTCGTGCGAATGTGTCAACGGCTTCTTCTGCACTCACATCGAGAACGACGCCACCAGCATCTGACTTGTGGAGCAGTCCAGGGACCACAGCTTTGAGTACGGCTCTACCACCCACAGTTCCCACTGCTCCCACAACCTCCGAGCCAGAAGTCACCAAGAGTGACTCAGGGATGGGCAGGCCAGCCTGAGCAAATAGCTCCTTGAGGTCTTTTTCTGAAGCTCCATTCTGGGGGACGGGAATTCCTGGTTGGGTTGAGGGTGCCAAATTCTTTCGCTCCGGTGTGTTGATTGTGACCAGGGCTCGAAGGGCGGCCACCGCACGCTCCGGTGTGGGATACACCGGGATTCCTGCTTCTTTGAGAACCTGAGCTCCTTCCGGTGCCAACGCGGCCGCGCCGGTACGCACCGCAACAACTGGTAGTCCCGTGTTTTCTCGGACAGCACCCAACGCCTGCGCGATTCGATCTACATCTTTACCGACAAGTACTGCGAAACAGGCGACAATTGCATTGACAGACGGATCTGTCGAAAGCCGATTCACGCAGCGCTCAAAAAGTCCTGACTCAGCCATGACCGCGGCCGTGACATCGACCGGGTTAGTTGCATTGCCGTAACTAGGAACAATTTCTTCCAGAGCCGTGACTGTTTCGGCACTGAGTTCCGCGAGAGTAAGTCCTTCACTTTCTAGTGCATCAACGGCGAGGATTCCGCTACCGCCCGAAGTTGTCACAATGCCAACGGCCGGTCCTGAGATCTTCTTTTCCGACGCAAACAACGCTGCAATATCCAGAAGTTCATCGATGTTGTTCGCCCGCGCAATCCCGTTCTGGGTGAGAACCGCACTCACAACTTTGTCTGGGGACGCCAATGCCCCGGTGTGTGATGCGGCGGCGGCGGCGCCCGCAACACTCCTGCCAGCCTTGAGAATCGCAATAGGTTTACTTCCTGCAACGCGGATGAGTTGATCCATGTTTCCCAGGGACTCGACGTACATCACTACCGCATCTACTTCCGGATCTTGAGCCAGTTGCGCAGCGACCTCTGTTGCGGTCACATCCGCTTCATTTCCCGTAGTGATCGCAATACCAATCGGGACACCGCGCTCTAAACCAAGTGAGAGCGCTCCAAAACCAAGTGCACCTGACTGACTGACCAATGCAACATTTCCCGCGGGTAAGGGTGTTGATTCCGACGAAAAAACTGGACTAAAAGTCGCCATCACTCGGTGTGCGCCACCCACAGATCCAATGCAATTGGGTCCCACCAGTCTCATGCCATCTGCGCGGGCAATGTCAACTAATTCCTGCTGGGCGATCTGACCATCGGGATCAACTTCACCGAATCCAGAGGACATGACAATCGCGACTTCAACACCGGCTGCAGCACAATCCTTTACTGCTTCTCGAACTGAGCTGGCCGGGACCATGATCAGGGCCAGTTCAATATGTTGTGGGATTTCTGCCATCGATTGAAACGCGGGTAAGCCCAAAATTGTGCCACCTTTGGGATTTACGGGTGCAATGAATCCGTCAAAACCGAATTTCGTGAGGTACTCGATGGGCAAACGACCGATTGCACCGACTCGTTCAGTGGCACCTACGACAGCAATGGTCTGAGCCGCCCACAGTGGCCGCAAATCAAGATTGTTGGTCACGGCAGAATCGCTATTCCTTCGATTTCTACAAGCGCCGCGTCATCCCACAAGCGTGTCACACCGATGAGTGTCATGGCGGGGTAATCCCGGCCCACATGTTTTTTCCACACCGCACCTATTTCACGTGAGTGGGCGCGGTAGTCAACCGGATCGGTGCAATAGATGGTGAGTTTGCCCAACTGCGATGGATCGCCGCCCGCGGCCGCCAAAGCCGTGAGTAAGTTGGTGAGTGCCTTTTCGGTTTGATTAACAATTCCTTCACCTTCAATCACATTGTGTGAATTCAAGGCAGTCTGTCCGGCGAGCAACACAATCGTGCTACCTTCAGCAACTACAGCGTGCGAAAAACCGGTGGGCGGCGCAAGTACCTCTGGGTTAACTCGTCGTACTGTCATATGTGTACCTTTCCGCCATCAAGGGTGATCCCTTGTCCATTTATTGCACCTAGGTCCTCGATCAGAAATCGGACCGTGGCTGCCACTTCGTGCGGTTCAATCAGTTTTCCATGCCCTTGCTCTTGGGCAAGAGTCTGGAGTACCTCGTCCGGATCGCGCCCGGCTTTAGAAACAATTGTGTCGATAGTGCGACGGGTCATGGGTGTATCCACATACCCCGGACATACGGCGTTCACGGTGACCCCGAAGGGAGCCACTTCCAGAGCCGCCGAACGCACAAGCCCCAAGACTCCGTGTTTGGCGGCCGTATACGCAGAAATATAGGGAGCACCCACTTGTGATGCCACGCTCGCGATCACAACGATCCTGCCAAAGCCTTGTTCTTTCATCACGGGAATGGCAGCCCGCAAAAACCTAAATGGCGCGCTCAAGTTCAGGTCAATCATGTACTGCCACAAGGCGTCACCTGTTCGATGAATGGGGGCAGACACGCCCTCACCAGCATTCACTACCAAAGCATCAATTCCACCCCATTGCTGCACAACCTGATTGATCACCAAATCGGCCGTCCCCGGATCCAATGCATCGGCCGGGATCACCATGGTGGGTATTTCTAGGGTGTCCGCCACCGCCATTAAATCAACTTCGGTGCGAGCAGAAAGGGCGATTCGGTGGCCAGGCGTTGCCAAATCGCGGACAATGGCAGCACCGATCCCGCGACTAGCGCCGGTGACCACACAACGGAAAGGAGAATGCCGAGACATTTGCATAGTTCTCCTTCTCGGCCTGCGGTTAAGGGCCGGTGCCCGGGGTAGTGCATTTCTCTGTCGATCGGCAATAATACGACACATGACCGATGCCCGTCCGGTAGTTGCCGCAGCCAAGCGAACAGTATTTGGTAAAAATCGAGGTTCCCTCTCCGGAATCCGCCCCGATGATCTCCTCGCCTTATCCTTGAAAGAGTTGGCCGAGTCAATTCCCGCCCTCGACCTCAGTCGTATCGACGACGTTGTTATAGGAGATGCAAACGGCGCGGGCGAAGACAACCGTAATGTCGCCCGGATGGGTTCCCTCCTTGCTGGATTCCCGGTTAGCGTTCCCGGTGTCACCCTCAACCGGCTCTGCGGCTCAGGTGGTGAAGCAATTGTGCAGGCTTCCCGAGCAGTATTTACCGGGGACATGGACATTGTGATTGCTGGCGGAGTGGAAAGTATGAGCCGCGCACCATTTGTATTGCCTAAGCCAGAAAAACCACTCGATTCAGGTATGAAGTTAGAGCAAACCACCGTGGGTTGGCGCATGGTGAACCCCGAGTTTCCGCAACAGTGGACCGACAGTCTTGGCGAATGCGCACAACGAAGTGCGAGTGAATTAGGCATCGGTCGAATCGAACAGGACGAGTGGTCGGTTCGGTCCCACGAACTAGCCGAAGCCGCCTGGGACAAAGGAGTGCACTCCGGTTTCGCATTTTCCGTCAATGGGTTAACGCGAGATGAGTCAATTCGCCCCGAGACAACTATGCAGACACTCGGCGCACTTAAGGCCGCGTTCACCACCGACGGAACGGTGACCGCGGGTAATTCTTCCCCGATAAATGATGGCTCAGTTGCAGCCCTCGTCACTAGACCTGCTCTTGCAGCGGACCTGCAACTCATCCCCCTCGCAACGATTGTTTCATCTGTGGTCGTTGCCGTTGAGCCAGATAGATTCGCCAACGCACCCGTTCCTGCCATGCATAAACTTTTGCAGCGCAACAACTTAACTTTTGACGACATTGACCTTTTTGAAATCAATGAAGCATTCGCTGCCATGGTTCTCACTGTCTTGAAGGAGGAACCCCGGATCAACCTTTCCAAAGTTAACCCCCACGGTGGATCGATTGCCATGGGTCATCCGGTTGGCGCTTCCGCGGCGCGCGTCGTCGTCGATGCTGCAAGGAATCTTCAACAACGCGGTGGAGGTCGTGCTATTGCAACAGCGTGTATCGGTGTCGGTCTTGGAATCGCAATTCTCTTGGAGGCGTAATGATCAAAATATCTGAATTCACAGACATCACCTACACGGTCACCGATCAGGTGGCTGTGATCACCATTAACCGCCCCGATAGATACAACGCTCTTCGCGGTCGAACAGTGGACGAGCTTATTTACGCATTCCGTTATGCCTATGTAGACAAAGGAGTTGCGGCAATCATTCTGACCGGTGCCGGCACAAAAGCTTTCTGCTCCGGTGGGGATCAAAAGGAACGCAACGAAACCGGCGGCTACGGCGAGACCGAAATGGGGATGTTTGAAATTGAGCGCTTGCATCGTGTGATCCGCGAGGTCCCCAAGCCCGTCATCGCTGCGGTCAATGGCTTCGCAATCGGCGGTGGTCACGTATTACACGTGCTCTGCGATGTGTCACTTGCCGCAAGCACCGCCAAGTTTGGTCAGGTGGGACCGCGAGTAGGAAGCTTCGATGCAGGTTTCGGAACCGCATACCTCGCCAGAGTTGTTGGTGAAAAACGAGCTCGAGAGATTTGGTTTTTCTGCGATCAATACGACGCGGAGACCGCGGAGCGCTGGGGCCTGGTCAACCAAGTCGTGGAACCGGATGAATTACTCCCCCTCGCAATGCAGTGGGGTCGCAAAGCTGCCGCACTCTCACCGACCGCACTCAAGACAATCAAGCATAGTTTCAATGCTGACACCGACCACATTGTCGGGATTCAATCCCTTGCATTTGACGTCCTGGACCTTTTTGTTGACACCGAGGAAGCACAAGAAGGTGGGCAGGCGTTTATCGAAAAACGACCCCCTGATTTTTCACCATTTAGGTAGAAGGATCTGTTCATTACACATCTCGATTACTTCAGGATCTTCGCCACCATCGCCCCACTTGACCCACCAACGCCGCCTCCCGGCCAAGTTCCGGAGCCACAGATATACAGGTTATCTACCGGAGAGCGGTGGCGCCCCCAACCTGGGACCGGGCGGAGGAAGAAGAACTGTGATGGGTGGTGGCTCCCGCCGAGGGAATCGCCTTTGATTAGGTTCACGTTGTATCGCTCGAGGTCAGGCGGACTCATCACGGTGCGGGCGATTAACAGTGAATTGATTCCAGGCGCATACTCTTCGATTTTTGCCATCACTCGATCTGCATATTGCTCCGCGATGTCATCCCAGTGCGAACCGTCAGCTAGATCCAGTGGCAGCATTCGCACCTGAATCCACAAAATATGTTTTCCATCAGGGGCCCGGCCAGGGTCAGTGATTGTCGGTTGACCAATTACTAAAGTCGGCGATGCAGGTAAACGGCCTGCTGCAGCATCCGTGTAGGTCATTGCCATATCGTCAACATACGGGCCGATGTGAACATAGTTGTAGGTACGCGCCTGAGTGGCTGTCCAGGATGGTAAGTCATTAAGTGCAACATGGATCATCATCGTGGCTAAACCTGATTGGAATTTTTCAACTCGTTTCACTGCCGGCTCTGCGGCCACCGAAACAGGGAAAAGTGCGGGCATTAAACGAGGATTCACGTTGCTCACTACAGCGCGCGATGCAGTGATTACCGCACCGCCCTCAAGAACTACACCAGTTGCGCGATTCCTTTTGCGTTTGGACTCGTCCATTGTGATTTTTTCGACCCGAGCATTGCAGCGGACTTCACCGCCGTTGGCTTCGATGACTGAGACCAGTGCGTCTACCAGTGACGATGCGCCGCCTTCACCGATGACCATTCCAAAAAGTTGACCGCCAATTGTTTCTAGGAACGAGAACAGTGCACCGCCGGAAACGTCTGGCGCGAAGTCCAAATGCATCCCCCAGGTAGCAAAGAGGGCTTTTGTTTTAGGAGACGAGAAGTTCTCATCGGTGAATGAGCGAGTCGACTGCAAAGCGAGTTTGACCAGTTCATAAATACCCATCGTGCCTAGTGTGCGGTGCGCTTTCCACAATGTTTTCACGGCGGCAACGCTCGGAAGATCAGAACTGAGCGTACCGATCAAAAATGGGGCCCAGATTCCCAACTTCGCGGTCAGTTCTTCCCATGCGTGAACATCTTCGGGTGCAACCGCCGCCAAATTGTGAACAGTCGCGGACGCGTCAGCCTCAACCCCAATCATGCTGCCGTCGGGATAGACCGAGCAGAAAGGTTTCGCGGATGGCAGGAGGCTAAATCCGTGGGCGGCGAGTTGGTCGCCCAGTTGGGCCATCACTGGCCCACCCGCAAATAGACCTAGGTTCATGGCAAAAAGGTCATGTCGAAACCCCGGCGCAGTGATTTCCCCAGTTCGAATTGCACCACCGGCGACCGGATTGGACTCGAGCACGATTACTTTTTTTCCGGAAACTGCCAGCAGAGCGGCAGCGCTGAGACCATTAATCCCAGATCCGATTACGACCACTTCCATCGACTCTGTCACGGATAGCTCCTAAATATTTCGAATATCTGACGACCGCCATCATCGCGCTATACGATCGTAGTTGCAAGCGAAACAGAATTGAATCTAGTGATCTAAGTATCTAGGGGCTTAAACTATGACAAAGGAATTTGATGCCGTCATTGTCGGCAGTGGGATTAACGCACTTGTCTGCGGCGCCATGCTGGCGAAAAACGGTTGGCGAGTTGCCATCTTGGAACGCAATGATCAACCCGGTGGCGCCATTTCAACTCGCACTGATGTATTTCCCGGATTCACCGTTGAACTCCTGTCGAGTTGGCATCCATTATTTCTTGGCGGCCCCGCTTATGCCGACCTTGCCAGTGATCTTGCCCGGTTGGGGGTGGAGTACCTCAACACCGAAGACCCAACCGGCGTGGTGTGTACCGACGGATCTGCTGTTCTTTCCACGAATGCCCAACGTAATGCCGAAACCTTCGGTGGACTTGGTGACCTTGGGGCCTGGGATGCGGTCATGTCCGATTTCGGCAACAAAGCTGAGTTGGCATTTGGTCTACTCGGAACCGATTTTTGGCGACCTAACTCAGGCAAGCTCGGCTGGAAAGCATGGCGTCAGTTGGGACGCAGGGGAGTCATGGAAAGTGGTGCGGAACTCCTAGAGCCCGCTGGCCCTTGGGCCGATCGCACGTTTTCTTCACCCGTTACCAAAGCCTTGCTTGCCCCGTGGGCACTCCATAATGGTCTTGGCCCCGATGATGCCTCGAGTGCCTTTATTACCAAAGTAATTGCGGCGGCAATATCTATGGGAGGTATGCCCATTCCGGTAGGTGGTGGAGTAAAACTTGTCGATGCCCTGTGCACGATCGTGACCGAGGCCGGTGGCGAGATTGCCACTAGTACCGCGGTGCAGAAAATTAATGTGATCGATGGCAAGGCACGCAGCGTTCTCACGGCAGAGGGAAACATGTACACGGCAAGCAAAGTGGTTATTGCCTCAGTTACCCCGCAATCCCTGTACTTGGATTTACTCGACGAGAAATGCGTCCCAGAGCAATATCGCTCCGCAGCAAAAGATTATCGGTACGGTCGGGCTGGGATGCAGATTCATCTTGCACTGTCAGAGCCACCCCGTTGGAACAATCCGGACATGGCGAATGTTGCTCTCGTTCACGTTTTGGATTCAATTGACTCTTTATCTGAATCCGTAAATGCCGCCAACCGAGGATTTCTACCCCGCCGACCCACAATTGTTGTGGGTCAACCGACCACCATCGATTCCTCGAGGGCGCCGGAGGGCGCCGGATTACTCTGGATCCAGCTACAGGAAGTTCCCCGAGTGATTCGTGGCGACCTGGCCGCAGAGATTACGCACACTGGAGATTGGTCCACCCAAGTCCGCGATCAATACGCCCAGCGGATCATAGATCAACTGCAACCGCATATTGCCAATATTTCTTCTGCACAGACCGGTAAAGTAGTCTTGGGCCCCGCTGACTTGGAAAGCCTCAACGTAAATTTAGTCGGCGGTGATCCCTATTCGGGTGATTGCCGGATCGACCAATATGCACTGTGGCGACCTTTGCGGCTGGCCAACGGTCACAACACTGGGATTAAAGGCCTTTGGCACATTGGTGCTTCCACCCACCCCGGGCCCGGTCTCGGCGGTGGATCCGGCTATCTAGTGGCAAAAAGGTTGCGCGAACGCCGCCGTTAGTACATGCTCTACTCGTGACGATCGTCAAAATAGTGTGATTCCGGGTGCAACGAGACTCGTTGTGCAACAACAGTGTAGCTGTGCGAGAAAATTTCAAAGGGTTACGATCCATAAAAGCGGAATCTTGGGAAATGATTCCTAGGAGTAGAAGGGGTTTCTTTCGTGGCTGAACGTTCATTTGCTCAGGAAGTTCAAGAGCTCAGACTTGGTGCGGGAACGGAATTTCGTGGCGAAGGCATCTTGGCCGTCACTAAAGGCCTGTTGCAGTCCGGTGTTGCCTACGTCGGCGGCTATCAGGGTGCACCCATTTCGCATTTGATAGATGTACTCGGCGATGCCCATGAAATTCTTGAAGAACTCGACGTCTATTTTGAAAATAGTGCGTCCGAAGCGACAGCGGCAGCAATGCTCGCTGCTTCAGTGCATTACCCGCTGCGTGGCGCAGTAACTTTTAAATCCACCGTGGGAACCAACGTCGCATCTGATGCACTAGCCAACCTTGCCTCCGGTGGTGTCCTCGGTGGTGCCTTGATCATTATCGGGGAGGACTATGGCGAAGGCTCAAGTATCATGCAGGAGCGCTCACACGCTTTTGCAATGAAATCTCAAATGTGGCTTCTGGACCCGCGACCTAATCTCACGGCAATTGTTGATTTTGTTGAGAAGGGTTTTGAACTCTCCGAAGCAAGCAGCACACCGGTCATGTTGGAATTACGCCTGCGTTCCTGTCACCTACATGGGTCATTCATCGCCAAGGACAATGTAAAGCCGCCATTCACATTGCGAGAAGCAATAGAGAACCCACAACGTGACACCTCGCGAGTGGTACTCCCACCCTCTAGTTTCCTCCATGAGCAAGAAAAAGTTAAAGATCGCTGGCCAGCTGCAGTAAAATTTATTCAGGAAAATGAACTCAACGAGTACATTGCTGAAAAAGACGAAAAAATCGGAATCATTCTGCAGGGTGGTCTGTTCAACACGGTTAATCGTTCACTTGAGCTACTTGGGCTTTCAGATCCTTATGGCAACAGCCAAATCCCGCTCTACGTCCTCAACGTTACCTACCCAATCATTGATCAGGAAGTCCTCCGTTTTTGCGAGGGAAAAGATGCCGTTCTGCTAGTTGAAGAAGGGCAACCCGACTACATTGAGCAGAACATCAACACCATCTTGCGCCGTGCCCAGGACCCAATAATTCTGCACGGGAAGGATTTACTTCCCGTTGCTGGTGAATACACCCCCGCGGCGGTTACCAAAGGAATCACTGCATTCCTGCGCAAACACCTACCTGCGCGGATCAACGAATCTGAACTGCCAACTGTTGTGCTCGAAAACGACGACCCGCGAAGCCCGTTTGCTCCACGCATTGATGCTGAACTAGTTCAGGGTAGGCCGCCAGGTTTTTGTACCGGTTGTCCCGAGCGTCCAATTTTTGCTGCCCTTAAGTTAGCGGAACGGGAAGTCGGCACACACATCGTCAGTGCGGATATCGGCTGCCACCTGTTCTCTATCAATGCCCCTTTCAACCTTGGTGCAACCACAATGGGATACGGCCTCGGCTCCGCCAGCGGAGCTGCATTTAATGCTAAAGATGCTGACAAGCGCACCATCGCTTTCATGGGCGACGGCGGCTTTTGGCATAACGGACTCACGAGTGGAGTCGGGAACGCGGTGTTCAACGAAAACGATCAGCTACTGGTTATTGTCGACAACGACTACAGTGCAGCAACCGGTGGCCAAGACCTTTTATCCTCCCAGTCCACCAGTGCCTTACGCTCAACGAAACATCCGATTGAAAGAGCGGTCCGCGGCATCGGTGTGAAGTGGTCTCGCACCATGACCAACACGTACCAAGTTGCTAAAATGCGGGACCTTTTCAAGGAAGCTCTCACCACCACCCAAAAGGGCCCCAAGGTCATCGTTGCCCAAAGTGAGTGCACTCTTAATCGTGAACGGCGTGAAAAACCAGCACGGGCCAAGAAGATCAAGGAAGGTAAGCGGGTTGTTCGTGAACGTTACGGAGTTGACCCAGAAACGTGCACCGGAGACCACTCTTGTATCCGGATCTCTGGTTGTCCATCACTCACAATTGGACCCAACCCCGACCCGATGCGTAATGACCCCATTGCAACAGTCCTAGATTCGTGTGTGGGTTGCGGTCTTTGTGGTGAGAATGCGCATGCGGCTGCCTTATGCCCTTCGTTCTACAGCACCGAGGTGATCTATAACCCGAACCGGTGGGACAAGGCAAAATTGATTTTTCGAGAAAAATATATTGGTCTTCTTCAAAGAAGTATTGAGAAACAGCGCGTGGGAATCGACGCCGGATGACAACTACCCAGTCGTCGAGACCGGCACCTACCGTCACCCGCCCGATCACCATGGCAATCTTGGCCATGGGTGGCGAAGGTGGCGGCGTCTTAGCAGATTGGGTCGTCAAAGTTGCAGAGATGAACGACTACTACGCACAGAACACCTCGGTCGCGGGCGTAGCACAACGCACTGGGGCAACTGTTTACTACGTTGAACTGCTCCCCAAGCCCAATCTGGGCGATCCGATCCAAGAACCAATTCTGAGCACCATGCCCACACCTGGACAGGTTGACATTGTTGTGGCTTCGGAGTTAATGGAATCTGGTCGAGCAATCCAGCGTGGTTTCTGCACGCCGGAGCGCACTACTCTGATTGCGTCGACAAATCGCGTGTACTCCATGCCAGAGCGCACAGCAATGGGTGACGGTCGGATTGAGTCACAAGAGATTATTGACGCCGGCAAGGTTTCCTGTAAGAGGTTTATCCGGGCCGACTTCAATAAACTTGCACTCGACCACCGCAGTGTTATTAGTGCTTCACTTTTCGGTGCTATCGCTGCCGCTCAGGTGATTCCATTTACCCGGGAACAATGCGAGGATGTAATTCGCACGGGGGGCAAAGGTATTGAAGCCAGCCTCGCGGCGTTCAATTCCGGGTTTGATGCTGCACTGGCATCTGAGCGCCCGGTGGTTGAAATC
>ERZ807291.1696-NODE-1696-length-35066-cov-12.441918_pt1 | contig 35066 bp, 39 predicted proteins | sample MGYA00521257_ERZ807291 | MGnify/ENA primary metagenome ERZ807291 (study PRJEB31413, sample SAMN03169783) | marine metagenome | biome: Marine; feature: Water; material: Subsurface seawater | place: North Sea | collected 2011-04-28 | depth 1 m m ...
ATGGACATGAAGCCAAAAAGTGAAATGAAAATGGACATGAAGCCAAAAAGTGAAACTTGGCTTCCAGATACGTATTGGATGCCACCAATGGATAATAACTGGAGAACAAATGATTTTTATCAGTTAGTTGTAATGTGGATCATTATGATGATAGCTATGATGAGCCCAAGTATTATTCCAACTGTACTAATGTTTGCCACAGTAAATAAAGCCAAACAAAAAAATAATTTACAATATACACCTACATATATATTTTATTTCGGTTACTTAATCGCATGGGTGATATTTTCAATTGCTATATCTATTATTCAGTATCCTTTGCACCAAGTAAGCTTAATAAATCCAATGATGTCATCCATAAATAATTCCCTGTCTGCACTAGTATTAATAATAGCTGGCATTTATCAACTAACCCCATATAAAAATGCATGCCTAGATAAATGTCGATCACCTTTATCTTTAGTAATGTCTAACTGGAAAGATGGAAATGTTGGTGCTTTAAGAATGGGTCTTGGGCATGGTTTTTATTGTGTGTTTTGTTGTTGGTTTTTAATGGCCATTTTGTTAGTTGCTGGCGTTATGAACCTATACTTTGTAGTTGCTCTAACTATTTTTGTTTTGCTGGAAAAACTAATCTTGACCCCGGAGTCTTTCGAAAATACTTTTCAAAAATTAATTACAATAGTACCAGGTATAGTTTTCATTGTAGGCGGTATATACTATTTATTTAACTAAAAATATTTTCTTGCAAAAACCATAAATATTGGTTTATTATAAAGATACGTATAAAGTATCTCTTTATACAGCCATAAAGCATGGGAAAAAAGCTTACCTTAAGTTACTTTATAAGGAGGCAATATGTATAAACTTGCAAAAATAATGGCGGCACATCCAAATAGGAAAATCAATGGTCAGTACAGAAGATTGTACTATCGTGGAGTAATGCCACATAAGCTGTAAGCTATACTTAACCTAATGTTAAGAACGAGTTCATCTATTTATAGATGGGCTCACTTAGGTTCTTGGACTATAAAAAAATTTTGCATTCTTTCTTTTAAATATATTTCAGAAAGATAGAACGGCAACATGTCTCGGTATCTTAATCCTAATTTTTCAGCCGCTATTTTATCTTTCTCTTTATTTTTATGAGTCAATTCTTTAGCTTCTAAAACTTGAGAATCTTTTTCTTGAATCTCTTTTTTAAGAACACCACCTAATAGAAAAATAACTCGGCTAGCATGCCTATTTCCAAGTAAAAACTCATCAACATCTTTAGAGACATCTTTTGAAGTATGATTTCCCAAACTATCAAAGTTTAATTTTCCTTCTTTTTTAGCGGCAAACTCTTTATTCATTAAATGAAATAATTTTTTTTCAAATTCTTTAAAATTATTGGGGCAGATATGATCCTCAAAACATAATTTCACTACCATTTGATCTGGCGAAGAACTATATGGTTTTTTATTTGTAATTAGTTCTGATAAAGCTACGGTCTTAAAAAAATATCCAATCATATATGAGTCCACCCACATATTTTCCGGCAGCTTTTTATCTGGCGTCCATCCTTCTATAGAAGTTAATAAAGAGGATAAAGAATCATAAATTTTTTTTGCTTTTGAGGCTTTTGATAATCCAAACATACTTGTATTATATTATTCGCCCATTATATTAACAATTACTTTTCTAACATAACCACGATTTCTATGTTCGTATAAATATATACCTTGCCATGTCCCAAGCACTAACTTTGAATTAATTATTGGTATAGAAAGGCTTGTATTTGTCAAAAGGCTTCTTATATGAGCTGGCATATCATCAGGTCCTTCAGAATTGTGTTCATACAAACTTTCATCTTCAGGAGCAATTCTACTAAAAAATGATTCTATATCTTTTAAAACAGCTGGATCTGCATTTTCTTGAATTATTAATGAAGCAGAAGTATGCTTTATATACAATGAACACAATCCGTTCAGAATTTTTGAACTTCGCACATGTTGAGAAACATCAAAAGTAATATCAACTAAAGACTTTGGCTTTGTATTTAAAGTAAGATCTAAATTAATAATTTTCATAAATTATATGTACTTAGTTAATTATATATTTTTTTTAATAAATATTGACTTTATTTAGCTTATATCATATCTTTTTATAGTTATGATCAAAACTATTTTAAAAATTAGAAATTCAAAAAAAACCAAATATTTAGGGTATTTTATTGCTTTATTATTTGTATTTAACGCTAACCTTTCTTACGCTTTTAATGAAGACTGCGTTAAACAACAAGCTTTGTATTCTATGATAAATAGTGTAGAAAACTCAACATGTCCTGGCCATGTCAAAAATAATTTAGATAACCAAGTTCAGAAAGAAAGTGTGGAATGCCAAGAATGTGATAAATGCTCCAACATAAATCAAATTTCATTAATTGTTTATGAGTTTGAATACTTAGCAAAAACAAAAGGTAATGCTCATAATGTTTTAATCAATAAATTATTATCTCAAAAAAAACACCCTGAAGGGCCTCCACCCAAATTATTTTCTTAAAAAATTAATCACCATTAAAGGTGATAGCTTGTATATTTTTAATTTTTAGGAAAAGTAATGCGATTTTTATTTTATATTATAATTATTTTCACTCTGTTTAATTCAGTATCTTACGCACGTCCAATTTCTTATGCTGGAGGTTGGACCACTATGTTCATGAACGATGACAACAGAAATAAAATGCATGTACATTTTTCGCCAACACATAAAATGTCTATAGGATTAAATATTGAATATTTTCATGACGAAGAATTATTTTTTAATTCCATTCAAGTAAATAATCTTCTTAAACGTTGGAACAAAAAAAAGAGTCAGGCAAATTTATATCTTAAGTCTGGATTTGGAATTGCCTATACTGATAAAAATAAATTTGATGGAAAATCACAAGCTGCAGGATTTACAGGAATATCATTTGATTGGGAAAATCGAAGTTATTTTGTTAAGTATGAAAATCGTTATTTTGAAGCTGAAAAAATCTACAATTCTTTTTCACAATCTGCAACTTTTGGTATAGCTCCTTATGAGGGGAGTTATGGAGACTTGCATACTTGGTTAATGATAAAAGTAGAAAATAAGCCTGAAAAAGAAGATAACTTAACAGTAACTCCATTAGTACGCCTATTTAAGAATGTTCATTTATTTGAATTAGGATTAAATGATAGAGGTAAATTCTTATTTAATTATGTAAAACGTTATTAAGATATTTATGAAGGAGAAAATCATGAAAAAGATTTATTTATTTATAACCCTAGTGTTATTTTGCTTTAGCTTAAATATTAATGCAAATGAAAAAAATGATTTTAAAGAAGTTCATGTGTCAGTCAATGGATTAGTTTGTGACTTTTGCGCACAGTCTATAGAAAAATTATTTAAAAAAGAAAAAGCCGTGCAAGATATAGATGTGGATCTAAAAATGGGCATGGTCACAATACACATTAAAAGTGATGCGATTATGGATGACGTTAAAATAACAGAATTAATAACGCAATCTGGATATAGCGTTGAAGGTATTCATCGTGTTCAATAATGCTAATAAACAGGCTTTATTTTCAATACTAAGCTTGTTTACAAGTATTGGAACACTACTTTGCTGCGCTCTTCCTGCGTTACTTGTGACGCTTGGAATGGGTGCAGTTTTAGCTGGCTTAATTTCTATGTCACCTTGGATAACAAATATTTCTAATTACAAAAACTATATATTTATAATAGCAGGAATTATGCTGGCTCTTTCTATTTTAATATTATGGCTTAATCGAAATGCTCCGTGTCCAATTGACCCGATACAGGCCAAAGCTTGTACGAAATTAAGAAAAATAAGTCTATATAGTATTATATTTTCTACATTAATTTATTTAATAGGTGTCTTCTTTACATTTTTTGCGGCTGATTTTCTTTAATTTAAATTTATAGTTTCTGCAGTTACTGACTATAAATTTATGGTGGCTATGGGTGTAAGGTAATATGCCTATTGATAGGTCTATTTGAGTGGTGAGATTTTCATATTCCCATGTATATTCCCATTATTCAGTAATTACCTTTTACCCTCATAGTTTAATTCCTCACCTTCTGAATAAGCCTTACAAACAGTTTCTTTAACTTTTATCGAAGTAATTCTATTGCTGTCGTGAAAACCTCTGGCTTTGTGAGCTGTGGTCATTTCACCATAACATTTTGCATATCTTTTAAATTTATCTTCTTTGCCAACATATACTCTTTGGTTTTCTTCATATATTTTTTTAGCATCAAGTTTTTTTAGCTTCTGTAAACGTAATTTTCTTTTCTTTGTATCTTCAGCCTGTTTAATTTTAGCTTCCTCAGACAGTTTAATTTTATAGTCATTAACATACCTTTTAGCGCTTTTATAATCTCTAAAATAGGCGGCAACATAACCATTAGCATCTACATCAAATAGTGAAGCCAGATAAGAGGAGCAATTATTTGGCACAATTACATCTCTAAAAACATAAAAATAATTTTCAGAGAACCCCCAAGAGATTTCATAATTTATACCCTTGAAAAATTCATTGGTACAAAATACTAACGGAGAGTCTCCATCGGGAGCACGGACAGTATAATCAAGTAATTCACTCTTAGACATACCTATTACACTTCTTTCCTCTAGCAATTTTTCTGTCGAAGCGCATCCGTACTGTAATAAAATTATCAAAGTTAGTAAGATCCTTAATAGATTATATATTTTCATTCATACCCTGCTTTAAATAATTTTTAGTCATTGCAGCTAATTCCAGATAATAATTCATTATTAAACTTATTTCTTACTTGAATGAATTTGATATCTAGCTCTTTACAACTTTGTCCATTAACTAACTTTGGGTGATATTGCTGAGCATAATCTTCTCTATTTTTAAAAGGATTTTTTTTATTACTAACATATACAACAATTGTATTTGGCATTAGTTCACTTTTGATGCCAATAAGTTTATTCCAATCATTTATAAATTTGTTTCTTGCTTTAAAAAGTGTATCTTCATTTATAGGTGATTTGCTGTTATTAGAATTTGTAACAATATTAGAAATTTGACTAATAACTATTAATATTAAAAAAAAATATAAAAATTTTTTCATATTGTGAGCAGTTTAATTTTCATATTTTTTATACCCCATCTATGAACACATTCTTAATAAAAATATAAGACAAAATAAACCAAAAAGACCATAAATAAGAGAAAATATTTGTTTCACTATAAAATCGCCTTTATGCACAGGTGCTCCACAGTGCGGACATTTCTCTGCAAGCAATGAAACTATGTTTCCGCATGAATCGCAATTTTTAATTTGATTATTTTCTTTCATTTTACAATCTACTTTTTACCTTCGTAATTATTAATGTCACCTTCTCCATATGAAAAACATATGGTCTCTTTAATTTTAATGGATAGACTTCTATTGCTTTGATGAAGACCTCTTGCTTTATGAGCAGCAGTCATTTCACCGTAACATTTCATGAGTCTATGATATTTCTGCACTTCAGTTAGATTTGTAACTTTATTTTCTTTATTATTTTCTTTATTGTCTTGTATATATTTTGGCCATTTCTTTTTAATCACACCAGTGTTCAGCTCTTCATCGGTATAATATTTATTAATAGGAGAGTTTGTGCAATTGTACCTCGTTTGTTTCTTACCTTTTTTGGTCCATTCCGTGCCACTAGATTTAGCTTGATCGTATCCATTTGATTCACACCATTTTTTAGCATTTTGGATTGTTTTATCTGTATCTAAATAAGAGTATAGAAATGTAATGCTACGCGCATCCTTTTCTATTATTTTTATTATTTGTTCTTTTTCTATTTTTTGTCCTATTGTTTGAACTGCGCATGAAACTAATAATAAATTTATTGACAGAAAAAATAGTAAGTGTGTTTTTTTCATAATTTCAATCCTATATTCCCATCTATATTCCCATGAAATGGGAAATCTAGGAAGTATTTTTAAGATATTTTAAAAAGTGAACTGAATGAAATCAATGAGTTAAATTAGGGTGGAAAAATCCTGGTGGCTATGGGTGGAATTGAACCACCGACCTCAGCGTTATGAGTGCTGCGCTCTAACCAGCTGAGCTACATAGCCAAATTGAAAGTGGTATTATACTTAAACGTTGTACCTAAATACAACAATATCTCCTTCTACCACTTGGTATTCTTTGCCTTCTAGACGCATTTTACCTTCATTCTTTGCATTTACCGATCCTTTGAGTCCAACATAGTCATCAAATGCTATAACTTCGGCTCTTATAAAACCTTTTTGAAAATCAGTATGAATTTTACCTGCTGCTTCAGGCGCTAATGCTTTCTTTTTAATAGTCCATGCCCTTGTTTCTGTCGGTCCCGAAGTAAAAAATGTACCTAAATTTAAAATATCATAACCATGTTTAGCTACTCTATCTATTCCAGACTCTTTAAGATTATATAATTCAAAATATTCTTTTTTCTCCTCATAGCTCATCATGGATAAATCGTATTCTATATTTGCTGAAATCACTATGTACGATATATTTTTTTCATCACAATATTTTGCAACATCTTTTGTAAATTGATTGCCGCCGATTTCATCATCAGCAACATTTAAAATTAAAAAAAATGGTTTTGCTGTTAAGAAATTATATTGCTTAAGTAATTCTTTATTTTCATTATATATTTCTTGTAAAAAATTACCGTTGTTTAATTCTTCTTCAATTTTTTCTATAACTTTTAGTTCTGGCATTATTTCTTTATTACCAGTTTTAGTTAACTTCTTTAAACGTGTTAAACTTTTTTCAACTATTGCTAAATCAGATAATAATAATTCAGTATTAATTGTTTGAATATCAGATATAGGATCAATTTTTCCTGCTACATGAGTTATATCATCATTTTCGAAGCATCTAATTACATGTGCAATTGCATCTGTTTCTCTTATATTAGCTAAAAATTTATTTCCTAAACCCTCACCTTCTGAAGCTCCAGCAACTAAGCCAGCTATATCTACAAACTCAATTACTGCTGGGATGATTTTTTTTGGCTTATCAATTTCTGACAACTGACTTAACCTCTGATCATTCACTTCTACAATCCCAACGTTAGGATCAATAGTGCAAAAAGGATAATTCTCTGCTGCTACTTTATTTTTTGTTAACGCATTGAATAAAGTTGATTTCCCAACGTTTGGCAAGCCAACGATTCCGCATTTAAAACCCATTTTTTACCTCGTGTGTAATTGTTTTGTGAATTTTTCAAATTCACCATCTAATAATATATCTATTAACTGAAATGATTCACCAATGGATAAGCTAATTTCTTCTGCGTCTTGTTTTGATGGATTATTTAAAACATAGTTATGAACTAAATCTTTTGTTCCTGGGTGACCTACCCCAATCCTTAATCTCCAGTAATCTTTTCCTAAATGATTAGTTATGTCCCTTAAACCATTATGCCCACCGTGTCCGCCACTAAATTTTAATCTAATATCACCCACTTCGAGATCAATATCATCATGTATTACTAAAATACTTTCTGGCTCAATTTTATAATATTTAGAAAAGCTGGAAACTGATTTTCCACTATCGTTTATAAAAAAAGTTGGTTTAACTAGAAAGATTTGATCATCTGCATAGTCTATTTTTGAAAAATAACTATTTAGCTTTTTATCCTCAGATAGTGTTGCATTAAACTTATTTAAGAATTTATCTAGGTACCAATAACCAGCATTATGCCTAGTACTAAGAAGATTAGTTTGAGGGTTACCCAAACCTACTATTAGCTTTATTTTTGGCAGACTTCCTTTATCATTATTTGACATAGGGCATCGAATTGATTTTTATTCTTCTGGCTCTTTATCTTTATCATTGCTCTCATCATTTTTCTGATCAGATGCAACTTCAGATGCTTCAGGTGCAGCAGAAATTTCTTCTTCAACTTCTTCAGCTCTTGCTTTATGAATTACAACAACTGCCATATCAGAATCTTCAGCGCCATGTTGCAATAAAGTAATTTCAACACCTTTTGGTAAGCTTAATTCACTTAAGTGAATAGCTTTATCAATTTGAAGCTCAACTAAGTCAACTGTAATATTTTCTGGAATATCACCGGGTAAACATATAACTTCTAGCTCTGTGATCAAATGACTAACAACACCACCATCAACTTTAACTCCTGGAGCAATGTCTTCGTTAACAAAATTTACAGGTACAGTAACATTAATTTTTTGATCTGCTCTGATTCTCTGGAAATCCATATGTAACACTTCTCTTTTAGCAGGGTGTCTTTGGATATCTCTAAGAATTACTTGCTGTTTCTTTCCATCTAAGGAGATGTCAAGAACTTGACTATAGAATGAATCACTTTCAAGGTGTTTAGCAATTTCAAACTTATTGAGCGAAATAGCCTCTTCTTTAGTTCCAGAACCATATATTATGCCTGGTACCATACCTTCTCTTCTAATATTCCTAGAAGATGAAGTGCCTTTTCTGTCTCGTTTTTCTGCGTTTACTATAAATTCCATGTCATTTTCAAATTAATTTAAGAGGGCGTATTATCAGTTAAATTCACTATAAGAACAAGTTTTTTTACTCTGTAAATAAAGAACTAAGAGATTCTTCCGTATGAACCCTTATTATAGACTCAGCTAAAAGATTTGAAACAGAAAGTTGTCTAATTTTTTTACAATTTTTTGCTTCTTTAGATAATTGTATAGTATCGGTAACAACTAACTCGTCTAATTCGGATGCCTCAATGTTCTTAATAGCTTCACCAGATAAAACTGGGTGTGTGGCATATGCCATAACAGCACTCGCGCCTTGTTCTTTCAAAGCTATAGATGCTTTGCAAAGAGTTCCAGCTGTATCAACCATATCATCTACTAATAAACAGGTTTTTGAATCTACATCTCCGATAATATTCATTACCTCTGACTCATTAGCTTTCTCTCTTCTTTTATCAACTATAGCAAGTTCATCAATACCTAATTGCTTGGCGACAGCTCTTGCTCTTACAACCCCTCCTGTGTCTGGAGAAACCACAACAATATTAGGGTATGTTTTCTTCCACATATCAGATATAAGAATTGGAGAGCCATAAATGTTATCTACCGGTATATCAAAAAATCCTTGTTCTTGATCGGAGTGCAAATCTAATGTTAGCAATCTATTCGTTCCAACCGTGCTTATCAAGTTTGCAACAACTTTTGCAGATATTGGAACTCTCATTGATCTCGCCCTTCTGTCTTGTCTTGAATATCCAAAATAAGGAATTACAGCAGTAACTCTTGCTGCAGAAGATCTCTTCAAAGCATCAACCATTATTAATAACTCCATCAGATTCTCATCTGTAGGATTGCAAGTTGACTGAATAACAAAAACGTCCTTGCCTCGAACATCTTCATGAAGCTCAACCTGAACTTCACCGTCGCTAAATCTTCCGACAAGAGCTTTACCTAGAGGAATACCAATCTTTTTTGCAATCTTTTCTGATAACTCTATATTAGAATTTCCTGAAAAAACTTTTAGACTTTCGTAATCTGACATGACAGGCCTTAAGAAATTAATATCATTTATAAATGTAATGATAATACAAAATGATTAAAAAAGAAGTAAAAATAAATATAATGGCTGGGCCGGTAGGGATCGAACCTACGAGTGTCGGGATCAAAACCCGATGCGTTAACCGCTTCGCCACGGCCCAATATTTATATTATATAGAAATTATATTCTATTTAAACTGTGCACTATATAAGTACAATATTTATCTGGTATATGCTTACTAATATTTTTTGCACTATCTTCGTCTTCAAACATAGAAAATAAACAACCACCTGAGCCAGATACAGAACCGTTACCAAATTTCCTAAGGATTCTTAAAAGATCTTCAATTTCAGGGTTCTCTTCACATAAAAGACTTTCAAAACTATTAAACCCAATATTCTGATGCATATTATCTAAATTTATATGCTTAATACAATCTTTTATTTCATATTTTTCATACATTTTTTTTGAAGATACGTGTATTTTAGGGTCAACTATAAGGAAATATTTCTTTTCTAGGCTAAAACTCGTTAAATCAGTTCCGGTTTTTTCACCATATGCTGAAAAACCATTGATAAAGACAGGAACGTCTGAGCCCAATTTTTCACCTAAAAATAATAATTCTTTTTTTTCCAAATTACACTTCCATAATTTATTTAATCCTAATAATACTGATGCAGCATTTGAACTTCCTCCTCCTAAACCACCACCGATAGGAATATTTTTTAAAAGTTTTATAGAAACATTAAGGTCAGAGCTAATAGCAACATACTCTTTTAATATTTCTGCAGCTTTTACACATAAATTATCATTATCAGATATACGATCATTGCTAGAGGAAAAAATTATCTTAGATCCAGGTATTATGTCTAAGGTAATTTCGTCATATAAATTTACAAATTGAAAATAAGTTTCAATATCATGATAACCATCATTTCTTTTTTTAACGATATTTAAAAATAAATTAATTTTAGCTGGTGATTTTAATATCATTACTTAATAATTTTCCAATTTATAATTTTCAAATCAAAATTTATATTAAAAAAGTCTATATTCATAACAACTGGTAAAGAATTTTTATTGTAGGTAATGTAAGTTACCACATAATTTTCGTTTTTTATTTTTCTAAGTAATCCGTTGTTATATCTTTCAGAATCAGCTAAAGAGTTTTCTTTACACATTAGTATATTAGAAAAATTTGTAATAATATTTTTAAAAATTGGCCTATTAATTATTTTTTGCAAAGCTTCTGAATTTAAATTTTTTTCATAATTTTTTATCTCAATACTACTTTTTTCTATTTCAAAAGTTGCAATAACATTATTAAATAAATCTAGAAACTCAATCTCTTCAATATTATTATTTTTTATAAAATTAAATCTAGAAGATATTTTTTTTTCATCTACATAAAATTTAACTACGCCTGTTGCAATAAATCTCTCGTAAGAGATATTTTCTTTTTTTATATCCTCTTTTACAAAAATTTTTTTTTGAAATAAATTAGTTCCTGAGCATCCTACTATAATAAGCGAGAATGATAATAATAATAATTTACTATATTTCATTTAATATTTTCTTGATTTTTATTAGCTCTTCATCGTTTGGATTCTTTTTTACATATTTTGCGTATATTTTTTTTGCTTTTTTTATTTTTTTTAGTTTTATTAGAACCTGTATAAAGTGACTTACAATTTCTGTATCATCACTTATTTTTAATGCTCTAATAAGATAATCTTCTGACTTTTTAAATTTTCCTAATCTATACAATACCCAACCTTTGCTATCCAATATTGCTGCATCATTAGGCTCAATCTTTAAGGCCATATCAATGTATTTATTTGCCTCTATTAGATTTATATTCTTGTTAGCCCATGTATACCCTAAAGCATTTAATGCTTGAGCGTTTTTTGGCTCCATATTAATTAATTTTTTTAGGTCACTCTCCAAAATATCTAGTCTATCTATTTGCTCTGCTACAAGCGCTCTTGTGTAAAGAAATGAACTATTATTCTTATACTTTTTTAACCCTAAATTTATTCTTTCCATAGAATATTCATATTTTTTTTCATTAAAGAAAATTTCAGTTTCTATAATGATTAATCTTATTTCTAATTCCTTACTATTAATATCCTCATGTTGATTTATGAAAAAATTTTTCAAATTATCATACTCTTTTCTTTTAATTTTTACTTTTGATATTTCTTTAACTGAATTTATATAATTATCATCTTTTTTTTCTACTTTCCTAAAAAATTTCTCTGCTTCAGGGTAATTATTTTTTTGAATATAAAGCATTCCTTTTAAAAAATTATAACTATTAGTATCTTTACTTTTCATTGATTTAATAAAAGTATTTGCATCTATATACTTTTTGGCCTTAATATTTAATAAAGCCATTTTTTTTGCCACCGAAACATCACTAAAATTGATCAGTTTATTAGCAGACATAAATCTGTAATGGTCTATGGCCTCATCATAATTTTCTTGCGATGTTAATATCTCTACATAATATTGATTTAAATATAAATCTTTTGGTGAGTAACTCAAATAGTCTTTAAGGGTTTGTACGGATAAATCTTTTTTACCTAGCTCATAATATGCGTTAGCTAAAAATATACCCCACCTACTTTCTTTTTTATTAAATTCTTTGAATTTATATGAATTTTTAACTACTTTAACGGCTTGCTCATATTCGTTGGAGTTTAAAAGAATCTGTACATAATAAAAATTTGCTAAGTATTCATCTTTATATTTTCTATAAACTTCATCAAATATTTTTTTTATTGCATCATCCTCAAAAACTCTAATAGTGTCATAAACTAAAGCAAACTTATCTTTATCCTTAGAGACTTTTATTGCTGCCAAAGTTTCTTCTGTTGCTAATTCAATCTCATCTAATGCTAAAAATATTGATATTCTAATGTGAATTACTGTTGATTTGTCTTTACTTATATCAAGCCACCTTTCTGAACTTTTTAGCATTAATTTATAGTTGTATGCGTAACCTGCTAACTGCGTGGCTCTTTTAGCAAGATCAGGATCATCTGATTTTAAAGATATTTCATAATAAATTTTTGCTGCTTTCTGATACTCCTCGTTTTTAGCTAAAATTTCTGCCTCAAAAGCTTTTTGCATAATAAAACTCTCTGTCTCAGAGTTATTTACCCTGAAGCTTCCAGATTTATGCTCAATAATATTACTTAATGGATAGGCAGAACTTATAAATAAAATATTTATAATGATAAAATGTTTAAAAAACATCGCTATTTTTGTAAAATAGCTATTATATAGTCTTAAAAGATATCTCATATAAGTTATAATATACTTTGATAGATAATCAATCTACATAAATGAAATAATTTAATTGGTAAAAAGATGAGTTTAGTAACGATTGGGATGAATCATAAAACTGCTACTTTAGACGTAAGAGAAAAAATTTCTGTGGATAAAGAAGAATCACGAAAGATTCTTAAGAAATTGCATAGCATGCCTTTAATTAATGAAGTTTTTCTACTATCAACGTGTAATAGAACTGAGCTTTACTGTGAAATGGATGATTTGCAGTATATTGATAATGTTTCAGGTTGGCTTTTGAAGCAAAAAGGCCTATCAATTAAAGACTTTGAAAATAATATATATAGCTACTCAGATAGCTCAGTAGTGCGACACGCGCTAAATGTAGCGTCTGGTTTAGACTCAATGGTAATTGGCGAATCTCAGATACTTGGTCAATTTAAAAGTGCTTTTTCCCAAGCGAATAGTGCTGGCACTATTGGTAAAAATTTAGACAGACTCTTTCAATATGCTTTTTCAACAGCTAAAGAAGTAAGGACTGATACAAAAATTGGTGCCAGTTCTCTCTCGATTGCAAATGTTGCAGTTTCATTAACAGATCAATTTTACGATGATCTTTCTGAAAAAAGTGCTTTACTAATCGGAGCTGGAGATACTATTAATATCGCAGCGAAAAATTTAAGAAAAAAAAATATAAAAAATATATTTATAGCTAACAGAACTTTAGAAAATGCAGAAAATATTGCTAAAGAGGTTTACGGTAATGCTATCTCATTAAAAGATATGCCAAACCAAATTAAACACTCTGACATTATAATTAGTGCGGTTTCAGGGAATGTCCCTCTGATAGGAAAAGGAGCTATAGAAACAGCTCTTAAATACAGAAAACACAAACCAATATACATGGTTGATTTAGGAATGCCTAGGAACATTGAATCAGAAGTAAAAGATCTTTCGGATGTATTTTTATATACATTAGATAATATACAAGAATTAGTTAAAAGAAATTACAAAACTAGAAAAGAAGCAGCTTTTGATGCTCAACATATTATTGACACAAGAGTAGAAGAATATATGAACTGGAGAAAATCCCAATCTGCATTTTCAGTTATTAAATTGTATAGAGATGATTGCGAAAATATAAGAAAAGATTGTCTTGAAAAATCAATAAATCAATTAAAATCGGGGAAAGAACCTGGTAAAGTTATAGAGCAATTAAGCTCTACCTTAACTTCAAAACTTTCTCACAAACCTACACTTGCACTCAATAAAGCCGGGCAGACAAATAATAGAAAATTAATAAATCTAGTTTGTGATATTTTCTTAATAAATAAAAAGAAATGAAAAAATCTCTTAGACAAAAACTTGATGAAATCTCAACGAGACATCAAGAAGTAGAAGCATTACTGTCAGATCAAAATATTGCTAACGATATGGATAAATATAAAAATCTATCTGTAGAATATGCAAAATTAGATCTTATAGTTAAAGATTATAGAAAATATATAGTAAATGAATCTTCATTAAAAGAATCTGAAGAAATTTCAAAAAACGAAACAGGAGACTTAAAAAAGCTAGCTGATGAAGAAATTAAGATTTCTAAAGAAGAAACTTCTTTACTTGAAAAAAATTTAGAGATTTCACTTTTACCAGAAGATCCTAGTGATAAAAGTAATGTTTTTGTTGAAATAAGAGCAGGAACAGGAGGGTTGGAAGCTGCAATTTTTGCTGGTGATCTTTATAAGATGTATTGTCGTTTTGCAGAAAGACAAGGCTGGGAAGTTGAATTATTGTCAGAGAATGAAGGTGATAAGGGTGGGTTTAAATTAGTCATTATAAAAATTAATGGTGATAGAGCTTATTCAAAATTAAAATTTGAATCTGGCGCTCATAGAGTTCAAAGAGTTCCAGAAACAGAATCTCAAGGAAGAGTTCATACTTCTGCAGCAACTGTAGCAGTAATGCCAGAAGTAGAGCAAATTGAAGAATATAAAATTAGTCCTGACGATTTAAGAATCGATACATTTAGAGCATCTGGTGCAGGCGGTCAACATGTAAATAAAACAGACTCAGCTATAAGAGTTACACATTTACCAACTGGCGTTGCAGTTGAGTGCCAAGATGGTAGGTCCCAACATAAAAATAAAGCCAAAGCTATGTCTCTACTTCATGCGAAATTACTTGATTCGGAAAAATCTAAGCAAGCAGATGAGCAATCACAAATGAGAAAAAAATTAGTTGGGACAGGCGATAGATCGGATAGAATAAGAACCTATAATTTTCCGCAAGGGAGAATAACCGATCATAGAATTAATCTAACCGTTTATAACTTAGAAAGTTTTTTAGATGGAAATATTTTAACAATAACTACTCCGCTTATAAGTGAGTATCAAGCAGATCTACTAGCTAATAATGAAATCTAATATTATTGAATTTGAAAAATTTAAACTGAAAACAACAAAAGATGTTTTCTTTCCTAGAGATGACATAGAAATATTCCCAAGAGCATTAAAAAATATAATAAAAATTGATAGTAAAATTTTAGAGTTAGGTACTGGCACTGGAGCTATTAGCATAGCTATAGCCAAAAATTTTAATAATATAAAAATTGTTGCAACAGATATAAATTCATCGGCCCTAAGAATTGCAAAAGAAAACGCTATAATTAATAAAGTTGATAAAATTATTGATTTTAAAAAATCAAATTGGTTTTCTAAAATAGAAGAAAATAAATTTGATTTTATTGTAAGCAATCCACCATACCTTTCAAAAAAAAATTCTAAATACTATACAGAATTAACTGATCCAGAAAATAGTTTATATGCAAAAAATAATGGGGTAGATGATATATATAAAATATTTGAATTAGGGGTTAATTATTTAAATAAAAATTCTTATATAGTTATAGAACATTCTCATAATCAAACACTAACTCTAAAAGACCACTCAAAAAAATATAATCTTAGGTTACTAAAGTCAGAAAAAGACATTCTAGGTTTTAATAGAGTTTCTATTTTCTCAAATAGCGTCTAATTCTTTAATAATTTTATCTTTTATTTGACTGGGATCAGAACCTTTAGAATCTTTTAAAACCTGCCCTACAAAAAAACCTAAAATTTTTGTCTTTCCGCTTTTATATTCTTCCACCTGTTTTTTATTTTTATTAACTACATCTTTTATGAGCTTATCAATTAAATCTGAGTCTTCATTACTGTTAGAATATTTATCTATAATTATAGAAATAGATTCTTTGCTAACCCATGACTCTTCAATTACGGTTTTTAAATTATTTTTTGATAGAGTTCCGACATTAATTGAGTCCATAACTAAACAAAAGTCTTTTGCAGTAAAACTATTTTTTGATAATAATAAATTATCTTTATTTATTTTAGAATATATTGATGAAATAAAGTAATTTACTATCTTTTTTGGCTCTATTTTTGATTGCTTAATTACTTCATCTATAAATTTAGCATAATCTTGGTTACTTAATAAAATACTAATTTGTTCATCTGATAAATCATATTCAGAGCGATAGTATTTTTCTTTAACTTCCGGAAGCTCTGGTAAACTTTTCTTTATTTCTAAAATGTACGCTTCATCAATTTCTATAGGAAGTAAATCAGGATCAGGGAAATATCTATAATCATTTGCTTCTTCTTTAGATCTCATAGATTTTGTTACATCATTATTTTCATCGTACAGTCTGGTTTCTTGTGTTATTTTTCCACCCTCTTCTAATATTTCAATTTGTCTTTTCACTTCATAATTTATTGCCTTTTCGACAAACTTAAATGAGTTTATATTTTTAAGCTCTGTTCTAGTTCCTAAATTTCTATCCCCTACTTTTCTTACAGACACGTTAGCGTCACATCTAAAAGAACCTTCTTGCATATTACCGTCAGAAATTTTTAAAAAAGTAACGATATTATGAATTTTTTTCATGTACTGAACAGCCTCAAAAGCAGAGCACATTTCAGGCTCTGAAACAATTTCTAATAAAGGTGTTCCAGCTCTATTTAAATCAATAAATGTGCAATCATTCTTGTCACTATGAATTGATTTACCAGCATCTTCTTCTAAATGAGCTCTAGTTACATTAATTATTTTTGATACATTTTCTTCGTCAACTATAGTAATAGTGCCACCTTCTACAATTGGAAATTCTAACTGACTTATCTGATAACTTTTCGGTAAATCTGGATAAAAATAGTTTTTTCTATCAAAAATAGATTTTTTAGATATTTTTGCACCTATTGCTAATCCAAATTCCACAGCTTTCTTAATTACCGACTTATTTAAAACTGGAAGAGTGCCTGGCATTCCAAGATCAATATATGATGCCTGTTTGTTTGGGCTACTTCCGTAAGATGTAGATGAAGAAGAAAAAATTTTGCTCTTTGTTAAAAGCTGCACATGTATTTCTAATCCTATTATAGTTTCCCAATTACTCATGATTAAAATTCTCTGGAATTCTTAAATGCCAATCTGTTTCTTTCTGAAATAAATCAGCAATATTTAAAATATTATGTTCTGAAAAATAATTTCCAATTATTTGCATTCCTATGGGCAGTTTGTTACTAAATCCAATTGGAATAGACGCGGCAGGTAAACCTGATAAATTAACCGGGGTTGTGTAAATATCTGACAAGTACATCTCAGTAGCATCCGAAGTTTTTTCTCCGATATTAAAAGCAACAGTAGGAGTGGTAGGAGCAAAAATATAATCTACTTGATTTAAAGCTGAGGCGAAATTATCTCTTATAATTCTTCTAATTTTTAGAGCTCTCATGTAGTACTCATCATAGTAACCGGATGATAATGCATATGCTCCTATCATAATTCTTTTTTTTACTTCGGTGCCAAAACCTTCTTTTCTTGTTCTTAAATACAAATCCTCAAGATTTTTTGGCTCACTGCATCTATGGCCAAACTTAATGCCATCATATCTAGAAAGATTCGATGAAGCTTCTGCAGAAGCAATAATATAGTAAGCTGGTATTGCTAAGTTTTGGTTTGACAAACTAATATCTTTAAAATTAAAACCAATTTTCTCAAATGTCTTAATTGATTCAAAAATACTATCAGAAATATCCTTATCCAAATCTTTTAAAAAATACTCTTTTGGTATCCCAATTGTAATATTTTTTGCATCATCTTTTGAAATCTTTAAATTACTTTTTTTTTGTATAACTTTATGATTGCTTGTTGGGTCATTTTTATCATAACCCTTAATTTCGTCAAATAATATTCTGCAATCTTCGGCGCTTCTACCAATTGGTCCTCCTTGATCTAAGCTTGATGCATATGCAATCATTCCATATCTAGAAACAGATCCATAAGTTGGTTTTAAACCTGTTAAGCCACAAAAAGCTGCAGGTTGCCTAATTGAGCCGCCAGTGTCTGAGCCAGTTGCAATAGGAGCTAGTCTTGCAGCAACTGCAGATGCTGAACCTCCTGAAGAACCACCGGGAACTTTACTTAGGTCCCATGGATTCTTTACGGGCCCAAAATAGCTAGATTCATTTGAAGATCCCATTGCAAATTCATCCATGTTTGTTTTCCCTAATTTCACCATTCCTAACTTATCTAATTTATTAACAACCGTTGCATCAAAAGGAGGTATATAGTTTTCTAACATCTTTGAAGCGCATGTAGTTAAAATACCTTTTGTTGAAAATAAATCTTTATGTGCAATTGGAATTCCTGTTAACAAAGTATTATTTTTTTCTGCTATCAACAAGTCTGCATTGATTGCTTGCTTCTGTGCATTTTCTTCATCGACTGTAATAAAAGAATTTAATTCTCTATCAAAAGAGTTAATTCTTTTTATAAAATAATTTGTCATTTCTAAAGATGATATAATTTTTTTATTCAATAAATCTGACAGCTCAGCAATTGATTTTTTATATATATCCATAACCTTTTAATCTATAACCTTTGGAACTATAAAATGCTCTCCATTATGTTCAGGAGCTGAATTTATTCCATCATTTTTAGGATTCACATCAACCTCATCTTCTCTTGCTCTTAGAGAATTTTCGGGTGCGTGATATAAAGGCTCTACTTCTGATAAATTAATATCATTTGTTTGCTCAACAATTTTTAAAAAATCTATAATTTCATTAGAAAAATAAGCTATATCTTTATCATCTAATTCTATCATTGATAGCTTAGCGACCTCTTTAACTTTTTTTTTATCAAACATTTATGCTCTTACCAGTAAATAATCATATTAATATAGATAGCCTTGAAGGTTTGGTTCTCCTCGGTTAGAATCTTACTATATACATATGCATAGCATATCAGAAAACTTGGGGGTTTTAATGATTTTAGATTTATTTTCCAGTGATTTATCGATTGACTTAGGAACAGCTAACACAATTATTTATGTTAAAAATAAAGGTTTGGTTTTAGATGAGCCCTCAGTTGTTTCAATAGTTGATGAGAATGGTAAAAAAAGAGTTAGGGCTGTAGGTTTAGAAGCAAAAACAATGCTTGGTAGAACTCCTGCAAATATTGAAACTATTCGGCCATTGAAAGACGGAGTTATAGCTGATTTTACAACCACTGAAAAAATGCTGCAATATTTTATTAAAAAAGCTAGTGGTAAAAATTTTCTGCTTGGGCCACGAGTATTAATATGTGTTCCTTCAGGAGCTACACAAGTCGAAAGAAGAGCTATTAAAGAATCAGCTGAAGGTGCTGGAGCAAGAAAAGTATACTTAATAGAAGAGCCAGTTGCTGCTGCACTTGGTGCAGGCCTTCCAATTAAAGAAGCTATTGGATCTATGGTTTTTGACATCGGCGGTGGGACTACCGAAATAGCAGTTTTGTCCTTAGGAGGAATTGTTTATTCTGAATCAGTTAGAATTGGTGGTGATAAATTTAACGAAGCTATTTTAAATTATATTAAGTGGAATTATGGTATTTTAATTGGTGAAGCAACTGCCGAAAGAATTAAGCACACTATAGCGACGGCTTATCCAGGAAAAGAACTACAAGAAATGGAAGTAAAGGGTAGAAACATGTCAGAAGGTATTCCAAGAAGTTTTACGATTAACAGTAATGAAATTTTAGAAGCTCTGCAAGAGCCATTAAAGGGTATTACAAATGCAGCTAAAACTGCTCTCGAAGCAACTCCTCCAGAACTAAGTACCGATATAGCAGAAAATGGAATAGTTTTAACTGGTGGTGGAGCATTGCTAACAGGATTAAATAAACTCATACAAGAAGAAACTGGTATACCAGTAATTATAGCTGACGACCCATTAACATGTGTAGCTAGAGGTGGTGGCATGGTTCTAGATTTAATTGATAAAAAAGGTCAAGACTTTCTTGCGTTAGAATAATAATTTAACAATTAAAATATAGTGAATAACGACTTACATTTTAAAGATAATAATATAACAATATTAAAATTATTATTATATTTTTTAATTTCAGTATCTTTTTTGATTGTAGATAAAAATTTAGAATTTAGCAATAAAGTAAGAATAAATATGTCGTATATAATACATCCGATTTATTTAGCTGCTTCATTTCCCTCAAATTTATTCAATAGTGCAAAAAATTACCTAAATAGTAAAAATAGTTTAATTGAAGAAAACAAAATTCTCAAAAATAGAGTATTTATACAGTCAGGTATTATTCAAAAAATCCCGGCTTTAAAACAACAGAACAAAAGGCTTAAAAAACTACTTGGTTCATCAAACTCACAAAGCTCCTCTAAAATATTAATTGCAACTTTAATTAAAGTAGATTTAAGTCCATTTTCTAATAAAGTTATTATAGATAAAGGAAAAAATGATAATTTATATTTAGGACAGACAGTCATTGATAGCGAAGGTATTTTAGGACAAATATCTGAAATTAATTATGATTTTTCTGTTGTTACTCTAATTTCAGATGCAGGTCACGCATTGCTAGGTATTAACCCACGAACTAGCAAAAGAATATTTATTTCAGGAACTGGAGATAACAGAAAATTAAAAGCAAGATATATATCTCTAAACGAAGATATTCTTGAAGGTGATATTCTAATAACTTCTGGTCTTGATAACGTATTTCCAGAAGGACATCTTATTGGAGAAATATCAAAAATTAATAGGGACGATCATAATGATTTTCTAGACATTACAGTTATACCTAGTTCATCAATGTCATTGAACAGGGAAGTAATGTTATTGTGGTAGCATTTAAAAAAATACATTTCGTTACTATTCTAGTGTTGCTATTTGGAATAATATTAAACTTATTTCCGTTGCCGCAAATTTTATTACCATACAAGCCACCTTTAGTATTACTATTTTTAATTTACTGGGCTTTAGCTTATCCAAATCTTATTAATTTAACTTATGCTTTCTCAACTGGCTTAATAATGGATATATTACTAATAACTCCACTTGGCTATCATTCGCTATGCTTCACAATAACAATATACTTAATATTACTTTACTATCCGCAAATTAGACTCCAGTCAAATGCAAATAAAATGTTTTCTCTTTTAATTATTTTAATACCTTACTTTTTAACATCAACAGTCGTAAATAAAATTTTAGGCATAAATTTTAATATTCTAGAAGTAATTGCATCAGTTTTAATTTCTGTAATTATTTGGCCAGCATTGTTTAACGTGTTAAGATTTATTCGTCAAAAATACACATCTTAAAATAATGCAGAACAATAAGCTGCTTACAAAAATAGAAGGAATTAAATTTTTTCTCGATACATTAGAAGACTCAAAAATAATATCTGTGGATATAGAATTTATGAGGAGAAATACATTTTTCCCAGAGCCGTGTGTAATACAAATCTCTGATGGACATAATCATGGGTGCATAGATCTAACTCTTGAAGTTAATTATAAAGAAATTTTCAAAAGTATATTTGATAATAATAAAATTATAGTATTGCACTCGTGCAGACAAGATCTTGAAATCTTGTATATGATATTAGGATATATCCCAGAAAAAATATTTGATACACAATTTGCAGCTTCATTTTTAGGATATAAATATCAGATAGGCTACGCAGAAGTTATGAAAGAGATATTCCAAATTGAGATCGATAAAACTGAAAAAATGACTAATTGGAAAAAAAGACCTTTAACAGAAGAACAAATTAAATATGCATTAAATGACGTTATATATTTGAATGATTTACATAAAAACTTAGAAGAGAAGTTAGTTAAATCAAAGAAAAAAATTTATTTTAGAGAAGAATTTAAAAATTATTTAAATGATATTGAATGGGAGCCAAAAACAAATATGGCTTGGAAAAGAATAAAATCTATTAATGGCCTAGAGAAAATTGCTTACAATGTTGCAAAGACAATATCTGCCTGGAGAGAGAGAAAAGCTATTGACTTAAATTTACCTAGAAACTGGATACTTTCAGAAAAAGAGATAATAGAAGTCTCTAAAAATTTTTCTATAAATAATAAAATTATGTTGCCAAAAAATAATAGGATCCTAGATATTGAAAAAGACTCATCAGAAATTCTTTCTGATATCGAAAATATTTCTACTAATAAAGAAAATATTGATGAAATACCGCGTATGAAAATAAAAAATAATAGCGAATATAAAAAAGTTGCTGATGATCTTTACGAATATTATAAGATGATCGCTTTGAAGAATAATATTTCCTATCAGATTGTATCTCCTAAGAAAATGATCCTAAGTTACTTAAAAAATAATGATAAAAACTCAAGGTTAATTAATGGGTGGAGAAAGGATTTGATTGATGTTAATAAAATAACAGAAATGACTAAAGATTTCTTTCATGCAAATCATTAGCTCCACATTTATTGTTTTGTGGTACTGCAAAATCAATTTTTTTCGGTTTATCTAAATTTAAATTTGACATATTATTTACAAAATCTCTAATTTTAATATTCTCATTTATTAAAGTATTATATTTTTTTTGTTCTCTGATTGTTGTGACATTATTATTATTATAGTCATGAGCTGGATATATTCTAGTTTCATTTGGCATTGAATAAAATGTTTTTTTAATTGTGTTAAATAATTCTTCGGACGATCCAGATTGGAAATCTGTTCTTCCACATGTATTAATTAAAAGCGCATCACCTGAAAACAAGAATTTATCAAATTTATTATTTAAAACATATGAAAAATGTGCTTCTGTATGCCCTGGCGTATGAATTGCCTCTAGTTTTAAACTATTACCAATTATTAAACTGTCTCTGTTTTTAAAATTAATATCCCTACACTTTAATTTATCATTAGCTGGACCTGCAACTTTACATTTTGTTATTTCTCTTAGTGCAGACGCGCTAGTTACATGATCCGCATGAATATGGGTATCAATTGCATATGTCAATTTTAAACCCATTGATTCTAGGATTTTAAGATCTCTATCTAAAGTTTCTAGAACAGGATCTATTAGTATTGCCTCCTGTTTTTCTTGACATGATATCAAATAGGTATATGTTGATGATTCGTTTTCAAATAGTTGTTTAAATAACATATTATTGTAGATTTTTTTCAGTATTAAACTTAATATTAATATACAATTTTTACTCTAAAGGATAAAGATAAAAATAATGGATACAGATAAAATAAAAAATTTAATTGAGAATTCCTTAGAGGGTTCAATTGCAGATGTTAATGGTGGTGAAGGCAAATATACTGCAAATATTATTTTTGATGGTTTTAAGGACCTTAACACTGTAAGCAGACATAAAATTGTTTATAGTGCGCTAGATGCGTATATAAAATCCGGTGAACTTCATGCAATCAGTTTAAAAACACACACTAGTGAAGAAAAGAAATCTTAGTCTTCTAGTTTTTTAAGAGCAATTCTACCTTGGTTTATTTTTTGCATTCCTTTTTGAGAAGAGAAATATTTAGAAAGTTTCTTCATTTGCTTTTCATTTAACGTACTAGAAATACCATTCATTATTGCATTATTTCTTTCGCCATTTTTATATGCTTTTAGAGCATGATAAAGATAGTCTTGATACTGACCAGCAATTTTTGGGAAAGTAGGAATCATACTGTTACCATCTGCGCCATGACAACCCACGCATGAATTAGCTTCCTCAATCATTTCTATATCAGCAGTATTTGTTACTTGTTCTTGATATTTAATAGAGGAAAAATATTCTGCTATTTTTACAATATCAGAATCACTTAAATTAGAAGCATGTGCTCTCATTGTTAGATGAGTCCTTTCTCCCGACCTGTAAGCTTTTAAAGCTGCAACAAGATAATCTTTATGTTGATTGCCTAATTTTGGTACTTTGTAGGTAGGATAAATATTGTTATAACTCACCACTCCATGACAACCTAAGCATGTAGACGAAAGTTCTTCAGGTGTTTTTTCAGCAGAAACATTGGTAATACTTAAAAGAAAGAACCAAATTACATAAATAGAAAACTTCATTTTTTACACTTACTCCGTTAGGTTGAAAAATTGATACTAGAAATTTCGAAATTATTATAGCTTTATTTATTAAAAATTACACATACAATTTAAAAAAACATTACAATCGCGCCTACTTTGGGATATTATTTCAATAATTATAGTTAGTAATTCACGAGAATTTAATACTTATTTAATAGAGGGTCTTATGAAAATTGAAACAATTGCTATTCATGGTGGTTATGAACCTGAAAAAACTACAAAAGCGGTAGCTGTTCCGATATACCAAACAGCATCTTATGCATTTGATGATACTCAACATGGGGCTGATCTATTTGACCTTAAAGTAAAAGGTAATATATATACCAGAATAGGAAACCCTACTACTGAAGTACTTGAGGATCGAGTTGCTGCTATGGAAAAAGGAATTGGGGGGTTAGCATTTGCATCAGGTATGGCTGCTATCTCAGCTGCAATATTAAATATCACCACAAATGGTGATAATATTGTCTCTACAAGCTCACTTTATGGTGGGACTGTAAGCCTTTTCAAAGATACTTTTCCTAAAATGGGCATCGAAACTAGATTTGGTGATGTAAAAGATCTTGAGGCTCTTGAAAAAAAAATTGATTCTAAAACTAAGTTAATATTCTGTGAGTCTATTGGCAACCCTGCTGCTAACGTTACCGATATTGGTAAAATTTCGGAATTAGCGCACAAACACAATATACCTTTATTTATTGATAATACCGTGCCGAGTCCTTATGTTTGCAGGCCTATAGAGCATGGTGCAGATATAGTGATTCATTCATTGACAAAATATTTATGTGGGCATGGTACAACAATTGGGGGGATGATAGTTGATTCAGGGAAGTTTGATTGGAAATCAAATTCAGAGAAATTTCCTATGCTAACTACTCCAGATCCAGCTTATCATGGAATAGTTTTTGCCGATGCTTGTGGTTCAGCAGCCTTTATTACTAGAGCCAGAGTTGTGCCTTTAAGAAATATGGGTGGTGCAATTTCACCTATGAGTAGTTTTCAAATTTTACAAGGCATAGAAAGTCTCGCTGTAAGAATGGATAGACATTGCTCTAACGCTGAAGCCGTAGCAGAATTTTTAGACAGACATGATTCTGTGGGCTGGGTAAATTATCCAGGATTAAAATCACACCCTGATAATTCTCTAATTGAGAAGTACATGAATGGAAAAGCTTCTTCCGTAATGAGTTTTGGCATCAAAGGAGGCGCAGAAGCAGGTGGAAAATTTATCGATAAGTTAAAGTTAATTGTGAGATTGGTTAATATTGGAGACGCAAAATCATTAGCTTGTCATCCAGCCTCCACAACACATAGACAATTAAACAAAGAAGAATTAAAAGCTGCAGGAGTACCTGAAGATATGGTAAGGCTATCTATTGGTATAGAACACATTGATGATATCTTAGAAGATTTAACACAAGCTTTAAAATAATTGTCATTAATTAATATTTATTAATTGCGAAACTCTTATTGTATTCTTATTATTTAGGATTGAGTCGTAAACTAAACTATATTCAATTACAAGTTTAACGTATTTTCTTGTTTCGTTATAAGGAATGAATTCAATCCAAGCATCTTCTGGAGCATTATTTTGCTTTCGCCATTTGCTCACAGTATTTAATCCTGCATTATAAGACGCGATTGACTCTACATAGCTTTTCTTTTTAGAAAATAAATATTTAAAATAATAAGAACCAATAAAGATATTCATGTTTTTATTATAAAGATAGTTTTTTGAAACCTTTTTCATTTTTGCCTTCTTAAGAACCCAATAAGCAGTTCTGGGAAGGATCTGCATTATACCTAAAGCTCCCGCTGAAGATTTTGCATATTGAATAAATATGCTCTCTTTTCTAGCAATGCCAAGTAAGAGACTTTTTTCAATATTAGAATCTGAATATTTATCAAAATAATTTTCATACAGCACTGGGAATCTAACCTTAACATCATCGAAATATTTTGTATTTCCATAACCTAAAATTGCTCCTTCACTCCAACCCCAATTTTTAAATAAAACATTAAGAGAGTTTAAATCTTTAATGTCGGAATACTTGAATAAATACTGCAACTCTTTTCTTGCTTCTCTTTTTTTACCAAGCATATAGAGTTCATATATTCTTTTTATTTCAAATTTTGAACTAAGTTCTTGTAAATAATTTTTATCTGCCTCATACGGAATATCAGTAATATTTAAAGGTTTTTCCAAAATGTGTGAGGATAAAAAACCATAATAAGATCTATTTTTACTCAGCTTTTCTAAAACTACCTTATATTCTTTATTTTTTTCAAGTTTATATAGCGATTTACCCTTCCAATATATCCATTTTTCGCTATTTGAAATTGATTTTGGGAGACTATTTATAGAATCTATTAATTTATTCCAAAGCGAATTATATATTGCATAATTTGCAGATGCTAAAGTAAAATCTGTACTTTTGTACCCCAAGAGCAAAATATCTTTATCGCTAAAAATATTTTTTTGATTTTTTTGCAAAGCAATAATAAAAATTTCCAATAATTTTTTATTATAAAAATCGTCTGATATTTCATATAAAGATTTTATCTTTAATAAATATTTTTTTGCTAACAAGTAATCTTTTTTTGCTATTCTTGCTATACCATGACCAAGTATAGTATCTCTATATCTATTATCTTTAATATAAATTTTGGAAATTATATTTTTCTTAGGGTTCCTGTGTACTTTTAATAATTGATTAGCCCAAATTTTATTTTTATTTGACAAGAACCTTACTAAGTATCTTGAGAGGTAATAGTTATTAGCATCCAATGCCATTTGGATTCTTTGCCAAACAAGTTCATCTGTTAGTTTTTTATTTTTATAAAACCAACGAAAACTATAGTCGCATGATTTTGGCTGAGATTTTGCACTTAGCCATATTGGGATTATCTCCTTATCGATATCTTTTAAAAAATTTTGTTTAATTTTTGCTCTTATGAATAAGCATTGTAAATCTGTAGAATCTATATCTTTGTAGTTAGATATTAATTTATCAAATTTCCCCTTACTTGATAGCCTATATATTAAATTTATATAAGCTTTTTCAGAAATATAACTTTTTTTATATTTTTCAATAAATTCTATTACTTTCTCATCATTGATATTTTTTTTATTATGTAAATCTTTGTATTCTAAATTTGCATGTAAAGGATAACTTTTTAACTCATTCTTGATAATTTGGTATTTTTTGTAATTCTTGTTCTTATAATATTTTATTGCTTTGACATATTTATTTCTTTCTAAATCATAATTTTTGGCTTCACTAGTAATTGCAAACATAAGTGAGATTATAATAAGAATTATTTTTATGGTCATTTTGAAAAATTTGATATTTTATTAATTACTATAATGTAAATATAATGTCCTAGCTAATTTTATGAAAAATGCATAACCTAAAAAAAAATGTATAATATATTAATGAATATTTCATATAAATACATATATTTAGCTAAATCTAACACATTATAATGATCAGTATGTTAAATTTTTTTATTTTTTTATTTTACGTTTTGTCTGCTATTGCAATATGGCGACTCATGTCATCGTATAAAAAAAATTATACGCTTCAAATATTTGTTTGGATTTTTTGGATTTTAGCAATTATTGGACATATATTAAATATATTACCTATAATTCATGAAAATTATAGCGTCAACCTATCAATAAATTATGCTCTAATAATAGTTGGTTTCATTATATCTCTAACACTATATATATCTTCTATTTTAGGAAATACTCAGTATCTGGGAATAATTATACTACCAATTATATCTTCTATATTTTTGCTTGATTTCTCTAATAACCCAGTCAATGTGGCATTAAATAATTTTTTATTTTTGCACGTGATTATTTCATTAATTAGTTACAGTATTTTATGTCTTTCGGCAGCCCAATCGCTAATATTAATACTACAAGAAAAAAAATTACAAGATAATAAACCTATTGGTATTATAGCATCGCTACCATCTCTTGATGCCATGGATAAATTACTTTTTAAGATATTAGCACTTGGTGTTATATTTTTATCCGCAAGCCTTTTGTCTGGTTTTATATTTTTAGAAGATATTTTTGCTCAACACTTAATACATAAAACAATTTTATCTATCTTGGCATGGGTAATTTTTGTGTCATTGATATACGGGAGAAAAAAATACGGATGGAGAGGAAGAAACGCTGCAAATATAACTCTGATTGGCTTCTTTATTTTATTTTTGTCATATTTTGGAACAAAAATAGTTTTAGAAATAATAATATAATTTAATTATGATAAATGAGCTTATAAATGGATAGCATATCTACTGAGATTTTAATTATTGTACTTGTAATTTTATTTTTACTTTCTGCTTTTTTCTCGGGATCAGAAACTGCATTAATGTCTATTAATAAGTATAAAATGAGACACCAAGCTAAACTTAATAATAAGGGCGCAAAGGCAGCAAAAAAACTTTTAGAAAACCCCGATAAAGTTATTGGAGTAATTCTTCTTGGTAATAATTTAACAAATATTTTAATAACACAGATAGCGACGCTTATCTCCTTAAGGCTTTATGGAGATATTGGCTTGGCAATAGCAACAGGCTTACTTACTATTTTTATTTTAATATTTGCAGAGCTAACACCAAAAACCATTGGTGAAATGCATTCAGAAAAAATTGCTTATTCGTCATCATTGCTATTTAAACCAATGCTAATAATATTGTATCCATTAGTTTTTTTAATAAATTTTATTGCAAATAGTATAATTAAATTTATGGGTCTTAAAGATAATACTTCTAAAAGCTCATTAACTTCTGATGAACTTAAAACAGTTTTGAGCGAGTCTTCTATTAAGTTTCCTAAACCTCATTTAAAAATGCTAGAAAGTATTATTGATTTAGAAAAAGCCACAGTTGAAGATATTATGATTCCAAGAAGTGATATATATGGAATAGATATTGGGGACGATATAGCTACAGTTGTTAACAACTTTAAAAGCACACCTTATACCAGAATACCTGTGTATGAAGATAATATTGAGAACCTCTTGGGTTTAATTCACATTAAAAATATTGCGCCAATGTTAGCCAGTAACAGTATTGATGAAACTGAGATAAAAAAACTTATAAAAAAACCATACTATATTGTTTCGGGGACTTCTTTGTATAGACAACTACTTAATTTTCAGAAAGAAAAAAGAAGGATTGGTTTTATAGTTGATGAATATGGAAATATTCAAGGATTAGTTACCTTAGAGGATATACTTGAAGAAATTGTTGGGGATTTTACAAGTGACCCAGCAGATAGTGAAGAAATAATTCCAACTGATAATGAAAATATTTTTATTATTGACGGAGGTGCGCACATAAGAGAAATAAATCAAATTCTAAGTATTAATTTAAATGCTAAAAGTGCTAAAACAATAAATGGTTTTATATTAGAACATATAGAAAATCTTCCCAGGATAAATGATACAATTAACATTCAGGGGCACACTTTCAAAATTATAGAAAATCTGGATAATGCAGTTAAAACCGTGCATTTAGAAATTAATAATGAATAATAAATATAAAAATAAAATAATAAAAATATCTAATAATGGCCTATCCCCGACTAATGATGTTACAACTTTTAATCATTTAGGAGAAAAAGTTGACTCCAAGGTAGCTGGAGAACTTCCGTTAACAATAAAAATTAATGATGCAGAAATTATTACGCTCATGACTTTAGGTACAAAACCAGAAGAACTTACATTAGGTTATATTAGAAATCAAGGAATAATAGAAGATATAAAAGACATTATTAGTATCGACGTAAGGTGGGATACTGCAGTTTCTAATGTAAAGACTAAGCACAATGATATTAAAGAGATTACAAGTAAATTAAAAAATAAAACAGTTACAACTGGATGCGGGCAAGGAACAATTTATAGTAGTACTCTTGAAAAACTTTATGATAAAACTCTGCCAAATATTAAGATAAAAAGGTCTGAGATATTTAGTCTATTGGCAAAAATAACTCAATATAATGATATATATAAAGAAGCAGGTGCGGTTCACGGTTGCGCACTATGTAATACATCCGGGGTAATAGAATTTGTAGAAGATGTAGGGAGGCACAATGCTGCAGATACATTATCAGGAATTATGTGGCTAAATGAAATGCCTGGTGAGAAAATAATATTTTATACAACTGGAAGATTAACCTCTGAGATAATTATGAAGGTAAAACATATGAATATACCAATTATAATATCAAGGTCTGGAGTAACAAACATGGGCATAGAGCTAGCAAAAGATTTGAATGTAACAATGATTGCAAGAACTAAACAAAGATCTTTTTTAATATATAATAATAAAGATAATATAATATTTGACTAAATAAATGAAAAAAGAAAAAAATAAAACATATGAGAGTATTTTAGAAGAACTAGAGAATATTATCTCTAAGCTTAACTCTTCAAACATACCAATTGAAAATTCAATAAAGCTTTACGAAGATGGAGTAAGACTTTCAAATGAAGCAGATAAAGAATTGCTTGCTATAGAAAAAAATATACAAAAAATAAAAAAAGTAAAAGTAATCGATACTAAAAGTATTAATATTGAGAAATCTTTTATTGAGATTGATAAGATTATAGAAAATCTAGAAGATGAAGAAATTAGTATTAATGAAGCTGAAAGCTATTACAAAAAAGCATTATTAATAATCTTTAATATAGAATCTTATTTAAAGAAAGCTAAATCAGTAATAAAAAAATATGAGCAATAAAAAACAAGAATTTTTGGAATTTAAAGATACGTACACTTTAAAAATTCAGAATAATTTGCAAGATATCTTTGCATTGTATGGTAAAGATTCGTGCGGATTGATAGAGCCCATGAAATATTCTTCTTTAAATGGAAGTAAATTTATTAGATCTTTATTAGTATATGCCACAGGCTCAATATTAAATATTGATTCGAAACTGTTAGAGCAGCCTGCTATAGCTATTGAATTAATTCATACTTACACATTAATACACGATGACCTTCCTTGCATGGATGATGATGACATAAGAAGAGGGTCGCCATCCTGTCACATAGCATTTAATGAATCCTCTGCTGTATTAGCAGGAGACGCTCTTCAATCGCTAGCTTTTGAAATATTAAGTAATAAAAAATATGATGAAATATCTCATAAAACACATTTGAATTGGATTAATTATCTTTCGTCTTCAATTGGTTTGAATGGTGTTGCAGGTGGGCAGTATTTAGATTTATCTATTAATAATAAAAATGTTGATCTGAGCCAACTAAAAAAAATATATTACTTAAAAACATCAAATCTTATAGCTCCATGCATTATACTGCCTTATATGCTAGATGAAAATTACCCTGCTGACTTTGATGCGTTGCTATTATTTGGCCTAACTCTAGGTTTATCTTTTCAAATTAAAGATGATTTATTGGGCTATACTAGTTCTTCTGATACTCTAGGAAAAACAAAAAATAAAGATGAATTAAGAAATCAGCCCAATTATGTTAATTTACTTGGTATTGATGAAACAGTAAAATTGTTAGAAGAAAATAAAGAGCTTATGAATAAAATTTTAGAAGATATGGGGTTTAAGAACACTATGTTACAAGATATTTCAAATTATATCTTCGACAGAAAATTTTAATTTTAAAATTAAATTATGAAATATGAATTTCTAGATAAAATAAATGACCCTTCTGATTTAAGGATATTGTCAATCAACGAATTAGATAATGTGTCAGAAGAGTTAAGACATTATTTAATTGAGACTGTATCTCAATGTGGTGGTCACTTTGGTGCAAGCTTAGGTGCAGTAGAACTTACTGTTGCTCTTCATTATTCTTTCAACACTCCAGAAGACAAAATAATTTGGGATGTTGGGCACCAGTGTTATGGACATAAAGTTCTTACTGGAAGAAGAGATAAACTAAAAACCATTAGAAAAAAGAATGGGCTTCACCCCTTTCCTTCAATAGAGGAAAGTAAATATGATGTATTTGGGGTAGGACATTCTAGTACCTCTATTAGTGCAGCAATAGGTATGGCCATTGCCTCCTCATACAAAAAAGAAAATAAAAAGATAGTCGCAGTAATTGGTGACGGCGGATTAAGTGCAGGAATGGCTTTTGAGGCATTAAATCATATGGGCTCAATAGACGAGGATGTGTTAGTTATTTTAAACGATAACGAGATGTCTATTTCGCCTAACGTTGGAGCAATGACAAACTATTTAACAAAAATCATATCTAGTAAAGCCTACTCTACAGTGAAGGAAAGTAGTAAAAATATTTTAAAAAAAGTACCGCCTTCTGGAATGTTCCTTACAAAAACAGAAAAACATATTAAGGGTTTATTAGCTCCAGGTATGCTTTTTGAGGAAATGGGAATTAATTATTATGGACCAATTGATGGTCACGATACTCATTTTCTAGTAAAAACTTTAAAAAACTTAAAAAAAATTCCTGGGCCAAAACTACTTCATGTTATAACAAAAAAAGGGAAAGGTTATTTACCAGCTGAATCAGATCCGGTTAAATACCATGCTGTTCCAGTTTTTGATAGAAATAAAGGCGTAGAAAAAGCTATAAATCAAAAAATTACTTATACTCAAATATTCGATGATTGGATATGCGCTATGGCAAAAAAAGACCCAAGAATTTTTGCTATTACCCCAGCAATGAGAGAAGGCTCAGGTCTTGTTAATTTTTCGAAGAAATTTCCAGATAGATATATTGATGTTGGTATTGCGGAACAACATTCTGTAACTCTTGCGGCTGGATTGGCTTGTGAAGGACAAAAACCTATAGTCTGTATATATTCTACATTTTTACAAAGAGCTTATGATCAATTAATACACGACGTAGCGCTTCAAAATCTTGATGTTTTATTTGCTGTTGACAGGTCTGGCTTCGTTGGTGCAGATGGAGGCACTCATAATGGTTCTTATGACTTATCGTATCTTAGGTGTATTCCAAATATGCTAATTATGGCACCTAGTAGCGAAGAAGAGTGTAAAAATATGTTGTATACAGGATACCTGCATAATGGTCCTGCTGTTGTAAGGTACCCTAGAGGTGAAGGGTTGGGAGAAAAAACTAGTGAAAAACTAGAAAATTATGAAATAGGAATTTCAAAAAAAATTAGGGTAGCTGAGAGTATCGTAATATTATGTTTTGGCTCAGTATTAGATGTTTGTTTGAGCGTTGCCGAAGAACTTAATGCATCATTATTTGATATGAGATTTATAAAACCTATAGATGATAAGGTTATTTTAGATTCGGCAGAAAAGTACTCTTTGATAGTTACTGTTGAAGATAATAGCATTATGGGTGGAGCTGGAAGTGCTGTAAATGAAGTGTTAGCTAAAAATAATTCAAGCGTCAATATAATAAATATTGGAACACCAGATAGATTTTTTCGCCATGCAACGCGAGAAGAACAGCTAAAACAAAGTGGTGTTTCTAAAGAAAATATACTTAAAAGAATTAAAAAATGTATAAAGAATAATAACTTGTATGATTTAAATCACTCTAGTAATATTGAAAAATAAACAAAAATATTACAAACTTTATAAATTATGGATATTATTAAAGAAGAAAGCGAAAAAAAGGACCAAAAAGCATTAAAAGAGCTTCAGGATACTCAAAATAAGGTTGATGTCAGAAATATTCCTATTACAAGAGTTGGAATTAAAGACATTAAATACCCTTTTGAAATATCAGATAGAGACGGGGTTCCTCAATCTACAATTGGTAATTTCACAATGTCTGTTGGCCTTCCACATAATGTCAAAGGCACACATATGTCAAGATTCGTAAAAATACTAGAAGACCAAGACAGCTCTCTTAGTATTAAAAACTTTGATAGTTTGGTTAAAAATACAACAAATATATTAGATTCTGATTCTGCCTATATTTCAGTAGATTTTACATATTTTAAGAAAAAATGTGCTCCAGTATCTCGCGTGGAAAGTCTTCTAGATTACTCAATAAACTATACATGTGAAGTAAAAAATAATGTAGTAAATAAATATTTGAAGGTTACGGTTCCAGTAACTAGCTTATGCCCATGCTCGAAAAATATATCAGACTATGGTGCCCATAATCAGAGGTCCCATATTTCAGCACATATTAGAACTGAAAAAACAGTATGGATTGATGATGTCATTGAGATGTTGGAAGATCAAGCATCTTGCCAAATTTACGGGCTATTAAAAAGACCTGATGAAAAATATGTTACTGAACAAGCATATGACAATCCAAAATTCACTGAAGATATAATAAGAGATGTTGCAGTTACATTAAATAAAGATGAGAGGATTACCGCTTATAAAATTGAGTCTGAGAACTTTGAATCTATACACAATCATTCAGCGTATGCGTATATTGAAAAAGATAAAAAAAAGGATATTCATAACAACAAAAAAAGTAAAATATCATATTTAAAGTTTTCCCAATTACATTCAAATTTTCCGGGATAAATTAATTCTTAGCTATATTTGAGCTGTAAGCATAGATTATATGTTTTAAGATTTTTCTTGCATCTTTGTTAGATATTTTAGATTTATTCAATTTATGAGCAGTAATAATATATTTGTCCTTTCTTTTTGTTAATTTAATTTCATAACTAGTTTCTTTATTAGATATTTGATTTGTAGAAATAATATAAATTGCTTTGTCTCTGTTTTGATCAGTAACTACTAGCCCACTTCTATCTAGAGATAAACCAATTTCTCTCCACATTTTACTAAATGACTCTTCTATTA
>ERZ807291.1699-NODE-1699-length-35044-cov-4.875818_pt1 | contig 35044 bp, 25 predicted proteins | sample MGYA00521257_ERZ807291 | MGnify/ENA primary metagenome ERZ807291 (study PRJEB31413, sample SAMN03169783) | marine metagenome | biome: Marine; feature: Water; material: Subsurface seawater | place: North Sea | collected 2011-04-28 | depth 1 m m ...
AAGAAGGTGCAGAGGTTATAGGCTTGGTGGCACTATTTACCTATGGTTTTGAGTCGGCAAAAGCCCGTTTTGAGGCAGAAGGAATTCCTGTGATTACCCTTTCTAATTTCGATACTTTGTGTGAAGTGGCTGCTGCTGAAGGCTATATTTCTTCCGAAGAATTGGAAAATGTAAAGCGCTTTGCTCAAGATCCTGAGCATTGGTATAATGGCGAGTAATTTAACTTTGGCCCTAGAAAAATTGCGAGAATTATTCGCAATTAATGCCAATCCCGATAAGGCAATCGGCATGTCTAAATACATGAAAAACTTATTCCCTTATGTAGGAATAAGTTCCCCCGAAAGAAAGAAATTGGTCGCTGAACTTAGAAACACATTCAAACCCAGCTCAAATACCGAACTAAAAGAATGGATTGCTTTGTTATGGGAAATGCCGGAACGGGAATATCAATATGTGGGTATGGATTATCTACAGAAAGATGTGAAATTGCTTCAAGAAACGGATATAAAATGGTTTGAGACCTTAATAACGGATAAAAGTTGGTGGGACTCAGTTGATCTTATTAGCGGTAATTATTTAGGAAAATTCCTAAAAAAATTCCCTCATTTACTGGAACCAACGATCCTTGATTTTAAAGACCGTGAGAATATGTGGTTGAACCGTGCTGCTATTATATGTCAATTGGGATATCGCTCAGAAACCAATACGAGTTTACTGGCAATGGCTATTTTGCCACATATCGAGTCCAAAGAATTTTTCTTACAAAAAGCCATCGGTTGGGCTCTTCGACAATATGGTAAAACAAATCCCGATTGGGTAAAGTCTTTCGTTGAAAATCATAGTTTAAAGCCTTTATCGAAGAGAGAAGCATTACGCTTATTGTCCTAACTAAGTTAACAGGCAATTTTAAGTTTTTTAGGGTACATGCGGCTTTCTTCAAACAAGGAGGCTGTTTGTAATAGACTTCATAAATACATATTAAAAAATAGTATTTGGGAATTGACTAATTCTGGCAAAAAATTTCGATAAAGTGCTTGGAGCGGGCTTTGTAATTGATTTACTACCTTCCTAATTCTGACAAACTTATCTATCTTTGGGATTAGATATGAAATCAAATTTACTCTTTGCAACGGCAGTGATAATTGGACTTGGGGCTTGTGATGTTTTGAAGCAAACCGCAACTCAAGTGGCAACGGAAACATTAACGCAGGCTATATCCGGTGGTGAGGGAAATGCCAAACCGGCTCTAACATCTGCGGAAGCTGCAGGCGGGTTGAAGGAAGCGCTTGTTGCGGGTATTATGAAAGGAACCGGTCGTTTGGGTGAAGCAGGTGCTTTTGCTCAAAATCCATCCCTTAAAATTCCTTTACCTCCAGAAGTACAAAAAATCGAACAAAAGATTCGCGATAATCGCATGCTAAATAGCCTTATTGGTCCAGAATTAGATAAAGTAGTTGCCGCCATGAACACAGGTGCAGAAAACTCTATGAAGTTAGCAGTTCCTGTATTTAAAAAAGCGGTTACCGATATGAGTTTCACCGATGCAATGGGGATTTTAACCAAGGGTGATGGCGCAGCAACCGAATACCTGAAAAATAGCACTTCTTCGGCATTAAATGCCGCTTTTAAACCAGAAGTAAAGAAGGCTTTGGATGAAGTATCTCTTTCAAAAATTTGGGAGCCAGCTGTTACGAAAATCAATAAAAATAAAATGTTGCTTGGTTTGGAAAACGACATTCAAACCGACCTTAATCAATATGTAACGGAAAAAGCAACCGATGCGTTGTTTGTTGAGATTAAGAAAGAAGAAGATAAAATACGAAAAGATCCAGCCTTACGAGGTACGGAAGTATTGAAAAAAGCATTTGATTACGCTGATTCCATCTTGAAGAAGTAATAATTAATTGTGCTGTGCTTCGAAAATCGTTTGTATTTATCCTGTTTTACTTATTAACTGTAAGTGTACAGGCGCAGGCTGGAGAAGCATTAAAAAAACGAATAAGTTGGCGCGTCGAAACCGATAATTTTCGAGAAGCATTAGCATCTTTTGAGAACTTAACAGGTGTTTTTTTTCAATACGATTCAAAGTTAACACCCTCCAAACGTGTTTTTAAATTTGCCGTTCGCAATCAAATTGCGGCTGATGCATTACACGAATTTCTGCACCGTTATGGACTGGATTTTTCGGTGGTTATGGATCAGTCAATTGTATTGAAACCATGGAAACCGATTGACAATTCATTGAGAATTTCCGGCAGTTTGACGAATGGGATTACGGGAGAGCGAATAATTGGTGCAAGTGTATTCTTAGAAAATAGAGGAAGAATTGTTTACAGCAACAGTCAGGGTATTTTCCATATCCAAAGTGAAGATTCAATCGCCATATTAGGGATTTATTATTCAGGTTTTCAGGCTTTATTCGATACATTTTCGGGAATAAGCAAAACCATTTATCGGTCGTATACCATGATGCCAGAATTGGATCGCTTGGAGGTGGCTGAAGTTAAAGTGAAACGTCAAACCGATTTGCCTAGAAGTGAGGAGGGTTGGTCTGATCGCGTTGCTATGAGTGGCGCTCAACTAGAACGTTTTCCTCATTTTTTCGGAGAGGTTGATATTTTAAGGGCTTTTTCTGCTACACCCGGAGTGGTTTCCGGAAGCGAAGGCGTTTTTGGCATGTATGTTCGTGGAGGTGCAGCTGATCAAAACCTGGTATTATTGGATGATGTTCCTATTTATAATGCGTATCATATGTACGGGTTATTTGGGATATTCAACGGTGATATTATTAAGAATGCGCAGTTTTATCGTGGCACTTTTCCTGCCAATCATGGGGGTAGATTGAGCAGCGTTATCCAAGTTGATACAAAAGAAGGAGATCCAGATCAGTTTCAAGGCAGTATGAATTTAGGACTGCTTTCGAGTCGGTTGTTTTTAACGGGACCCTTACTTTCCAATAAGACCTCGTTTATGTTGGCAGCGCGTCGCAGTTTTTTTGATTTTTTAGTTGCGCCCGTAGTTTCAAATATTCCATTTGGGGAAGGCGGTTTGATCAATAGATATAATTTTTGGGACCTAAACGGAAAAATTACGCATCGTTTTTCAGAAAGAAACCGTTTGACTTTGATGGCGTATTCTGGGCAAGATTATGCGGGTTTAATTGATCAGCAAATTTTAAATAATGATGAAAATCTAACCATTGAGCGTGCCGAAGATGTGTCGCGTTGGGGGAATCAAGTAGCTTCATTGAAATGGGACTGGTCAAGTGGAACGGGAACCTCTCTTTTATTCAAGAGTTATTACACATCTTACAGATTCTCTCACGATAGATTTTATAGAAATGAAAAGCGTAAGGAGGGAAGATTGGAAGAGTTGGAATCATCCAATTATGAGGTTTCAAACGGTATTTATGATGTGGAAACGGCCTTTGAATGGAGTCAACAATGGAGCCCAAGGTTGAAATCAATATCGGGTATGGGGTATACCTACCCTAGTTTCAGGCCAAATAGGCGGGAATTAATATCTCAAAATGATAGCGTTGAGAATCTTTTTGTGTTTAGCGACGAACAGGTTAACACACCGGAATTAAATGGATTTATAAAATGGGAATTAACCGGAGGCTCATGGGGAAATTACGATTTAGGTTCACGATTGGTATACTATAATTTAGGTTTGGGGCAATACTACCTCTTACCGGAACCGCGTTTCAATGCACGTTGGAAATTGGGTAAAAAATCGTGGCTAAAAGCAAGTATTTCTCAAAATCGCCAGTTTTTCCATCAGTTGAACAATTTAAGTATGGGTTTGCCATCGGACTTATGGGTGCCATCTACGGCCAAATTCAAACCGGCCCAATCGCGTCAGCGTTCAATCGGATTCTCACATGCGATTAATAGGAATTGGCAATGGCAGTTTGAGGCCTTTCAACGGGAATTTAGAGATATACTGGAATATTCAGAAAATGCGGTTTATATCACTTCCAATAGAAATTGGGAACAGTCGGTTACATCCGGAACCGGAGATGTAGAGGGCATGGAGTTTCAAATACAACACAGCAGTGCGCGTTGGTCTGGTTTACTTTCGTATACTTGGATGCGTAATACAAGGAGTTTTGCAGCTGTAAATGGAGGTTTAGCATTCCCTTCGAGATACGATCGCCGTCATAATATTTATGCGACTGTATTTTACAAATTCAATAAAAAATGGACGTTTAGTGGCAGTTGGATGTACAATTCGGGCTTTGCTTATACACGTCCAGTAGGAATAATACCTTCTCCAACTTCCAGCGACCCCGCCCAAGATATTTACCTGTATGGTACCCGGAATAATTTGAGAGCCTTGGACAATCATCGTTTGGATTTTTCCTTCACATATGAAAAAAATTACGCCAAGAAAATACGCGGTAGATGGGTTTTTGGGGTTTATAACGCCTATAATAGATTGAATCCATTTTATATAAATTTAGGTTTGGGAGAAGCTGGGAAACGAAGTTTGTACCAAGTTAGCCTTCTCCCGGTTCTTCCATTTGTTAATTATCAGATCGACTTTTGAGGCAGCTTTGGTTCTATATCGTTATAACTTTTGGGGGAATCTTAACTTCTTGTATTAAAGAGGTTCCCGTAGATGTGAGCGATGAGAAGCCGGATGCGTATTTTTTAAATGCATTTTTATGTGCGGACAGTCAAGCGCGGGTTCAAGTTGGTAAGGTATCGGGAATTACAGAATCGTATAATTATATATCGGATGCTACAGTGTCATTAATTGCAAATGGCAATCGATTTCCACTGTCGTATGATAAAGATGGTTGGTATGCATCCTCAGCCTTTATTTTTAATGGCAATGATTCAATACGCGTGGAAATGGTTCACGGATCCCGAGGTGTAACGCGCGAACTTAAGGCCCCGTCAAAATTGCAAATTCAAACGGTTCAGACCTTTCCTTTGGTGGTAGGGTTTGTGGGTCGAACAGTAGGCTTTAGATTGTTTTTTAAGGATAGTGCGTTTAACGATAATTTCTATAGACTTAGGGTAGATGAGACTTATTGGTTATACAAAAAGGATGGGGAAGGCAACAATATCGATAGTGTATTACAATCTAGAAAACTACCCATTTCGGGTGATGATATTGCGTATTTAAGGAATCCTTATAATGTATACACGAATCGTGAATTGTTGTTTTCAGATGTCACTTTTAATGGCCTAAGAACGGGTTTGGAATTTTACCGAGCGAGCGCTCAACCCAATGACGAGAGAACGGAAAGTTACCGAGTTGTTTTAGAAAACCTACACCCTGATTTATATCATTATTACAACGATCGTAACGCCCATTTATGGCAACAAAGTAGCATCACACAAACACCTACAAAAGTTGAAGGCAATATTGAAGGGGTTTACGGTGTATTTGGTTTGTATCAGTTGGACGATTATTTGGTCAGGTTCTAGATCACCTTCAACTCCACTTCCTCGATGCGGGCACCATCTATTTTGGTAATATGAAATTCAAGATTTTCGAAGCGAAGGGTCTCGTTTAGTTCGGGAATGCGTTCTGCATGAAAAATGATATACCCTCCCAATGTAGTGAAGTCACCTTCTTGGAAATCAAAACCGTATTTTTCATTTAAGTAATCCACCTCCAAACGAGCGGCAAATCGATAGTGGTTTTCAGCAAGCTGGAGTTCAAAGGCATCTTCAGTATCGAATTCGTCTTTGATTTCTCCAAATATCTCTTCCACTAAATCTTCTACGGTTGCAATTCCGGCGGTACCGCCGAATTCATCAACCACTACGGCAAGACTTTTTCGTTCGTGAATGAAACGCCTTAATAATTGTTGTGCTTCGGTGTTTTCTCCAGTGATAATCACAGGATGTAATATCTCATGGAGTTTCTCAGGTTGGTGAAATAAATCGCTATGGTGAACGAAACCGATAATGTTATCTATGGTTTCATTATATATTAAGATCCGAGATAGGGAAGTTTCAATGAAGGTTTGGGTGATTTCCTCAATGGATGAGTGCACACCAAGTCCGACCAATTCCGTTCTTGGAACCATAATTTCACGAACATCTACCTCAGAAAATTCAAGGGCGTTTCGGAAGGCTTCTGTATCAATTTCTTGGGCATCAACATCCTTTGAGCTTTCTATGCTTGAAATGAATTCATCAAGATCGACTTTTGAGAAAACTTTAGTTCGGGTATGGGTATCTGTTTCGGTGAACCAAGATAAAAGGGTCGTCGATGCCGCTTTGGTAAAGGCTATTAATGGCCAAAGTAGGATATGGGCAAAACGAAAAGGTGCTACAAATACAAAAAGTAAAGTATCGGCTTGTAATCTAAAAATTGTTTTGGGTATATACTCCGCAGTAATCAATACAATAATCGTAGAGAGAATGGTTGTTAAAATGAAATTGGCTAGAGCATTGGAGATGAAATAAGAAAGATAATATTGTAATATATCTCCCATTGCAATTCCGTAAATAACCAAGGCAAGGTTTGTGGCAACCAATACCGTAGAAATGAATTCATTCGGCTCTTTGATGTATTTTGCCACCCATTTCCCTCCGAAAACACCTTGCTTGCTGCGCAATTCAATACGCAGTTTATTGGCTGAAATGAAAGCGATTTCCATCCCCGAGAAAAAACCAATAGTACTCAAACAAAGAAGCACGAGAATCCATGAACTGAAAGTGGGATTGGTGGCGCTCAGATTTAATAGGTATACCGAGAGAGGGTCGGGCATATAATTCGAATATACAAAATTAACGGAATTCTTGACGGTTTTTTGCGGAAATCGCAAATTTCAAGGAAATGCTATTAATAGGCGGTAATTTTGCAACATGAACAATCCTAAAAGTTGTGGAATTATTGGAGGAGGCCAGTTGGGAATGATGTTGTTAGAGGCTGCAAAAGTTGAAAACAACGATGTACAATATACGATTCTAGAAGCACAAGAGGATTGTCCTGCACGCCCATTGGCCGATGGTTTTATCCTAGGTTCGTTAACGGATGAAAATGCCCTTAATGCATTGGCAAATGTATCTGATGTTCTCACTTGGGAAATCGAACATATTGGTGTGGATACCTTAATCGAATTGGAATCTCAAGGCAAAACAATAATTCCGAAACCCGGTGTTTTAAAAATCATTCAGGATAAAGGCATTCAAAAGGAATACTTTGTTTCACATGGAATTCCAACCGCACCCTTTGTGTTAAAAAATCAAAACGATGCTTGGGATTTGGACCGTTTTACCGGTGAAAAAGTAGTTTTGAAATCACGCACAGGAGGTTATGATGGTAAAGGCGTTGCGATAGTATCAAAAAAGGATTTATTAGAAGGGAAAACCCCATTTCAAGGAAATGTTTTAATAGAACAATTTGCAGAGAATGTTAAGGAACTGGCTTTGATAGTTGCGGTTGATACACAGGGTAATTTAGGCACTTATCCCGCTATCGATATGTATTTCAACCCCCAGAGTAATTTGGTTGAATTTTTATATTCACCTTCAAAAGTGGAAACGAATTTATTGCAACAAGCACAAGCCATTGCGGAAAAGGTAGTGGCCTCGTTTCAGTCGCCGGGCTTATTTGCCGTGGAGATGTTCATTACCGAATCCAATGAGGTTTGGGTAAATGAAATTGCACCTCGTCCTCACAACAGTGGCCATCATAGTATAGAAGGATTTGAAACCAGTCAGTTTGCCCAGTTGAATCGAATTCTTTTGGGATTGGAATTGGGATCTATGGCGTTGAAATGTCCATCGGCTATGATTAATATTGTTGGACCTGAAGATTTCTCAGGTACGTATCAATTGGCAGAAAATGTTTATTGGGAGACACAAAAAGATGTATTTGTGCACATGTATGGCAAATCCGAAACACGTCCTAATAGGAAATTGGGACACGTTACGGTAACCGCAGAAGATTTAGAAAAATTGCTATTGCGAGCCCAAGAAGTACAAACGAAATTGCGGATTATACCGTCATGATTTCGCGTTCTTTTTCTGCTAATAGCTCCTCTGTTTTTTTGATGTAAACGTCCACCATTTTTTGCACGCGCTCTTCGCCAGCTGACATTTCATCTTCACTCACGCCGTCGCTTTTGAGTTTGCGAATTTTTTCATTGGCATCTTTACGAAGATTGCGGATACCTACTTTAGAGCTTTCGGATTCAGCTTTTGATCTTTTTGCTAATTCTTTACGACGCTCTTCCGTAACAGGAGGCAAACTGATTCTAATTTGTTCACCATCATTTTGAGGGGCAAAACCTAAATTACTATTGATAATCGCAGTTTCAATAGGACGAATTAATGTTTTATCCCAAGGCTGAATGACGATAGTACGTGCATCAGGGGTATTCACGTTTGCGGCCTGATTGATAGGTGTATTGGCACCGTAATAATCAACAAAAACACCTTCTAACATATCGGGAGTGGCTTTACCAGCTCGAATGCGTTTGAATTCGGCGGTGGTGTGGATTAGGTTCTTTTCAAGTTGATTTTTTAATTGATCAAGAATTTCGTTCACGCTGCTCATGGTTGCAAAAGTATGATTTTTAAGGATTATTTAAGTGATTAATAGGCACGTTCTTTGCGTCCTTCGTAATAATATGCAAAACTTCGATTGGCTACGGCTGTTCCACCTGGGGTCGGATAATCGCCTGTGAAATACCAATCTCCTAAATCATTCGGACATGCTTTGTGTAAGTTATCGACGGTTTGGAAAAGCATATCAAATTGGAATCTCACATTTGCAGGACGAACCATTTCGGCAATTTTACTAGATACATCCCCTTCGTCTAAATCGGCGTATAAATCTTTAACCACATTGCGTTGTTCTTCGTGTGGTTTTTGAAGTTCAATCAGCGCTTCTTGGTAAATTTCATCGAGAATAGATTCATTGCCTCGCTCTTTATGAAGTTGAACGGCTGCTCTAAAGGCAGCGAAATCACCTAGCTTACTCATGTCAATTCCGTAACAATCGGGGTAACGAATTTGAGGAGCGGAACTGACTAAAATAATACGCTTAGGCTCAAGTCGGTCGAGAAGTCTTAAAATACTGGTTTTAAGTGTAGTTCCTCGAACGACAGAATCGTCCATAATAACCAAGGTATCTTTCCAAGATTTGACTACGCCATAGGTAATATCGTAAACGTGTGTAACCAAATCTTCGCGATCCGTATCGTTGGTGATAAACGTTCTCATTTTTACGTCTTTCACGAGGATCTTCTCTCTACGCGGTCTCCAACTTAATATTTCATCAACCTTTTCTAAATTTTCGTTGATATTTAGCCCTTTCAGGGCCTCGGCTTGAATTTTGAGTCGGATTTCATGTATACCATCTATAAGTCCGTAAAAACTTGTAGAAGCGGTATTGGGAACGTAACTAAAAACCGTATCAGGTAAATTGTTTTCGAGCATGCTCATTACAGGCTCTGCAAGTAAACGACCTAATTCTTTGCGCTCGGCATAAATGCCTTGGTCGTTTCCTCTAGAAAAATAAATACGCTCGAAACTGCAACTTTTACGTTCTGTGGGTTCTATAATTTGTTCAATGGAATAGGATCCATCGGCTTTGGCTATTAACGCGTTTCCAGGAGGTAGCTCATGAACATCTTCCGGATAAATATTAAAAGCCATTTGAATAGCAGGACGTTCGCTTGCTACTACAATTACTTCATCATCAATGTAATAATGGGAAGGTCGAATACCTGAAGGATCTCTAATTACAAAGGCATCGCCATGACCCAGCAGTCCAACCATATTGAAGCCACCATCGATATTTTTAAAACTCCTTTTTAGGATTTTTGGAATGGAAATCTCCGATTTAATTTTCTCTGTAATTTCTAAATTGGTGAAACCTTGAGATTTTAAAATGGAGAACAAACGTTGGTTTTCTTCGTCGATAAAATGGCCGATTTTTTCCAACATCAATACATTATCACTTTTCTCTTTTGGTTGCTGTCCAAGTTCAATCAGGGCTTCGAATAATTCTTGCGTATTGGTAATGTTATAATTACCTGCCAGCATTAGGTTTCGAGCCATCCAGTTATTTTGGCGCAGAAAAGGATGTATGTTTTCGATGGAATTTCCACCGTATGTGCCGTAACGCAAATGGCCAAGAAGGAGTTCGCCTCCGTATGGGTAGTGTTTCTTTAAATACTCAAGGTCTTCTCGACGCTCCTTAGGAATTTCATCCAATGCACGAAAAACCTCCTCAAAAATATCACCAAGCGCAGTTTTTGACGCACTACGTTGACGTGCGAGATAACGGTCGCCGTATTCGGGACTAAGTTTAACAACGCCTATTCCGGCACCATCCTGTCCTCGATTTAGTTGTTTGGTCATCATGAATTGCAACTTGTGCAATCCGTACCAATAGGAACCGTATTTTTCTTTAAAATAGGATAGGGGTTTACGGAGTCTGATGAAGGCGACTCCACATTCGTGCTTTATTGCGTCACTCATTCGGTGATACAAAAATAGAAATACGCAGCGGAAAAGTGTTATTGAAAATCATTTTTACCAAAATACCTACATTTGCTTTCATTAAAGTCGAATGCTATGTCAGTAAAAATGCCATTTAACCTTCAAAAGTGGATCGATGAAAATCGTCATTTACTCAAACCGCCTGTTGCCAATAAAAACCTATGTCCGGAGGGAACAGATTACATTGTGATGATTGTAGGTGGGCCAAATGCTCGCAAGGACTTCCATTACAACGAAACGGAGGAGTTGTTTTACCAACTTGAGGGAAATATTACGGTTTACATACAGGAAGACGGTGAAAAGAAGGCTATAAATCTGGGACCGGGCGATATGTTCTTACTCCCGCCAAAAGTGCCGCATTCTCCTAGTAGAACTGAAGGTAGTATTGGTTTGGTTATTGAGCGTGTTCGCGAAGGAAAAGGCTTTACCGATGGCTTGTTGTGGTTTTGCGAAAATTGCAATCATAAACTTCACGAAGCTTATTTTGAATTGAAGAATATAGAAACGGATTTCATATCTCATTTTAATGGTTTTTATGGTTCGGAAACTTTAAGAACTTGTGAAAAGTGTGGTACAGTAATGCACAAGCCTGGATAATTTAGGATGTACGAATTTCACGGAGATAAGAAGCGGTATTTCGACATGACTTACCGCGTTACAAAAGAACATATTATTCCTTATTTAGAACGTACTATGGAGATAAAATCCTCCTTACGCGTTTTAGAAATTGGTTGTGGTGAAGCGGGTGTATTAAAGGCATTTATAGAGAGGGGTTGCCAATGCACGGGTATTGAATTGGAAGAAAGCCGCATTGAATTGGCTAAGCAGTTTTTAGCTGAGGATTTAGCCGCTGGTAAGGTGGCGTTTCTAAATAAAGATATCTACGAAGTCAATCCAGAGGTAGATTTAGACGGTCGTTTTGACTTGATAATCTTAAAAGATGTGATTGAACATATTCCCAATCAAGAGCGATTTATGCCAGAATTATCGCGTTTTTTACAAAAAAATGGAACGGTATTTTTTGCATTTCCTCCTTGGATGATGCCTTACGGGGGGCACCAACAGGTTTTGCCTGGGAAACTAGCGTCAAAACTGCCGTTTACGCATTTATTGCCCGGGCCTTTATATCCTCTGGCTTTGAAGTTAATGGGAACGCCAAAATCGGGTATATCCACGATGGAGGAAATTCGAAGTACCGGTATAAGCATTGAACGATTTGAGCGCATTACAAAGTCTTCGGGATTTCGCATTAACAGCCAACAGTACTATCTATTCAATCCCATTTACGAACACAAATTTGGATTAAAACCCAGAAAGCAATGGGGGTGGGTAACGAAATTGCCGTTTATTAGAAACTTTGTAACGATGGGTGTTTATTATACCATTCGTTCGGTGAATTAATAGGGCATTATAGTATTTGAGGTATTTCCTTGCCTTGGTATTACCCCTTCTTACGATTGAAAAAGATGGTGTAAGTCACAACATGTTGTAGGTTGGAGCGTTAAATTACAAGGGATTTATTGAAATAAAGCTTTAATCCCTTAAATTTGTATAATTCGCATTTTATGAAGTCATTTTCGAAGTCCATATTAATTGTTTTGCTAGGAGTTGCAAGTTCATTGAGCGCGCAACGAAAAAGTCAACCGATTGAGGTTGGAATTACCCTTGGCGGCGCCAATTACTTGGGTGAGTTATCGCCCTCGGTTGCTTTGAATGAAACCAAGCCAATGGGTGGAATAATCTGTAGATTCAATTACAGCGATTTCATTACCCTTCGCGGTAACGCGCTTTTTGGACAGATTTCTGGTAGTGATAAGAATTATGCCGATGTGGCCGAGCGTTACAAGCGTAATTTAAGTTTCAAGAGCGATATTATAGAAATTGGTGGTACCCTAGAATACAATCTATTCGGGTATTCAGAAACCCAGCGTTTTAATCCTGCAACCCCATATTTGTTTGGCGGTGTGGCTATGTTTAAGTTCAATCCTTTGGGGTATTTTGAATATATGCCAGATGTGCATACGCAATCTGAATACGGTGACTTGTCGCAATACGATGGTCAATGGGTAGAATTGCAGCCATTGAGTACAGAGGCGCAAGAAACAACAAAATTCAATGAACGTCGGAGATATGCGTTAACGCAAATCAGCATTCCGATTGGAATTGGTTATAAACAACAGTTTGATGATGTATGGGCTTGGGGCGTTGAGTTGGGCGTTCGAAAGACCTTCACAGACTATTTAGACGACATCAGCACCACATACGTAGATCCACAAATCACTCGTGGTAGTAATGGAGGTTTGGCAGCTGCTATGGCAGACCGCACTCCAGAGCTAGGACGTACAGATTTGGTTAACGATTACGGAAACGAAGAACGCTTGGGTGCCGCTCGTGGAGACGAAACAACTAAGGATTGGTACTTATTTTTGAACTTTACTTTGACTCGAAAAATTACGGGTGGAAAAACAACCTGTTTCCAATTTTAAGCGAAACATACAATCTGTCTTGAGCGCTGTGCTTCTGTGTATTTCATTTACATGGACAGGAAATGTATGGGCTCAAAAATACTTCTCTGGAAGGAATGAATATGGCGTGGTATTGGGCGCTAGTAATTATTACGGCGATTTATCGCAAGGACAAAACATCAAACATTTTCACCCATCCGTTGGAGTGTATCAAAGCTACAATTTGAGTGATTACTTTGCTTGGCGCAATCAGTTTTCGTATTTGTATGTTTCAGGAACAACGGATGGAAACGAAAACTATGAGATTCAAGACTTGAATTTCCAGTCGGCCATTTATGAATTTTCAAGTTTAATGAGTTTTGATTTCCATCGTTTCGGAACCAATATCAATAACCGATCAAGTACACCTTATGCATTATTAGGTTTGGGTTTATTTAGATTTGAGCCGAGACGTTTGGATGCCGAAGAAGTTAGTTTACATGCGGCAAACACGGGTATGAGAAAAACCAATTACAGCAGAATTCAAGCCTCTATTCCAATTGGCTTGGGTTATAAATATAAAATATCACAACGCAGAAACAGAGGTGCATGGATAATTGGCGTGGAAGCATTGTGGCGCAAAACATTCACCGATGTATTGGATGATGTTACTGGAACGTATCCCGACTTTCGGGCTATAAGCGATGCACAAGGCGAGGCTTCAGCTCAATACTCTCAGCCTCAGGTATTAAAAGGATTGAATCCATTTCCCAAAGGAACTTTCAGGGGTGATGCGCACCTCAAAGATTGGTATTATTTCGTCGGATTTAACTTATCTTACCGAATAACTCCCTTAATTTGCAGATAATTTAAATGTCCTCAGACGCGTTAGCTTCATATCCGAGTATCAATCCAGATCGTATCCCACGACATGTGGCTATAATTATGGATGGAAATGGACGCTGGGCTAAACAACAAGGACATATGCGCATTTTCGGGCATAAACACGGTGTGAATGCGGTTCGAAATACTTTAGAATTTGCGGCTGAGGTAGGAATTGAATTTGTTACGCTATACGCGTTTTCTACCGAGAATTGGAATCGACCAGAACGTGAAATCAATGCCTTGATGCAACTATTGGTAGATACAATAGAAAAAGAACTTCCCAACCTTATGAAGAATAACATCCGATTGAAAACAATTGGAAATATTCATCAACTTCCAGCTCGCTGTGTACGTCAACTTCAAGAAACCGAAGAGGCTACTGCAGGCAATACCCGTACGACATTGATTTTAGCCTTGAGTTACAGCGGTCGTTGGGATATAATTGAGGCGGTTAAGAAAATTGCTAAAAGTGCTAAGGATGGTGAAATAGAAGTTGATAAAATAAGCGAAGAAACATTGAATAGAGCCCTAAATACAGCGGAATACCCCAATCCAGATTTATTGATTCGTACAAGCGGAGAAATGAGAATCAGTAATTTCCTACTTTGGGAAATTGCATACTCAGAGATTCACTTTACCTCGGTTTTATGGCCAGATTTTCGCAAAGAACATTTTTTAGAGGCGGTAATCGATTATCAAAATAGAGAACGAAGATTCGGTAAAACATCGGAGCAATTACCTTCGGCAGAGAAAGGAGTAGGGTCTATATGAGAATGGGATTTAAGCCTTTAATTTCTGTATTATGTTTGTTGCTTTTTACTATTAAAATATCGGCGCAAACCGAGGATTTATATAACAAGGCACAAGGAATTCCCTATAACTTCATTGAACCCAACACCTACAAAATCAAGAATATTGATGTAAGGGAAGTAAACGGAAAAGCCGTGCAAAAGGCACTGGTAATTTTGTATTCGGGTTTATCAATTGGACAGGAAATCAAAGTTCCAGGAACAGAAATACCTGAGGCTATCAAAAATATTTGGAAGCGAGATTACTTTTCGGATGTTCAAGTATTTTTCCTTCCGTTCGGAAATAGCGATGAAATAGTAGTCCAGTTTGTGGTTAAAGAGCAACCGAGGTTAAATGGATATCGTTTTTTAAACATTACCAACTCCCAAGCTAAAACATTAAAAGAAGAAACGGACTTACGACGGGGAATGTACATCACCCCAAATTTGGTAAATCGCACCATACAGAAAATTCGGGCATTCTATCTGGATAAAGGATATTATAACGTTCAGGTTAGCGTGAAACGTCCTGAAGCTAAGAACAAAGAAGGCAAACCTATGACTGGGTATGAGAATTTTGATTTCTACATCGAGAAAGGTCCGAAGGTCAAGGTGCATGATTTTGTGTTTACGGGTAATTCAAGTTTAGAGGATGCAGAGTTGCGCGGCGCTATAAAAGACATTAAACGCCGTTTTCATAAGTGGAATATTACGAAATCATCAAAATTCACGGAAGAAAAATTTGCTGAGGCGAAGCAACAATTGATAAAGCTTTATCAGAGTAAAGGGTATCGCGACGTACGTATTTTACAAGATAGTATTTCCATGTTCGGTGAAGACCGGATATTGGTGCACGTAAACCTATTCGAAGGAAACAAATACCATTATCGCAGCATTACTTGGAAGGGTAATACCAAATATTCAACCACATTACTCGATACCATTTTGGGAATTCGCCCCGGGGATGTTTTCAACGCTTCTCTTTTGGATGAGCGTTTGCGCAACAACATGGGAGGATTTGATGTTTCCACTTTATACATGGATGCAGGATACCTGTTTTTCAATATGTATGAAGTTGAAGTTGGGGTTCAGAATGATAGTATTGATTTAGAAATTCGTATAAACGAAGGACCTGAAGCGACTATTGGGAGGGTTTCTTGGAAGGGAAATACCAAAACATCCGATCGGGTTATTCTTAGAGAAATAAGGACGAAACCGGGTAATACCTTTTCTAAAAGTGATATCCAAAGAACCATGCGTGATTTGGCTGCTATTGGATTGTTCGATCCGGAGCAATTGGGCGTTGATCCAAGACCCAATCCTGCAGATGGAACCGTTGATATTGTTTACACATTAGTAGAAAAACCGTCCGATCAGATTGAATTGTCCGGAGGTTGGGGTGGAAACGGTTTTAGTCGTACGCCAACATTAATTGGTACGGCTGGTATTGTGCTGAATAATTTTTCTTCGCGTAAGTTGTTCAATACCAAATTGTGGAATCCGGTTCCTTCTGGTGATGGTCAAAAGTTATCTTTAAGAGCTCAGAGTAACGGAATGAATTATCAAGGTTACACGTTCTCGTTTACGGAACCTTGGCTAGGTGGTTACAAGCCAACGTCGCTTTCTGTAAGTGTATTCCGCACGATAAATAGTTTCGATTTCCGTCAGAATGACGATCCATTGAAGCAAAAATTCATGAATACGGGTGTTACTTTGGGAATAGGAAAGCGTTTGAAGTGGCCAGATGACTTCTTCAATATTCGTTACCAAATTAGTTTCCAGCAGTACCGTATGCAAAATATGGATGGTGGTTTTTATGGATTCCCAACAGGTTTCCAAGGTATTTCTTATAACCCTTCCGCGAGCATAGAATTGACAAGATCTTCAATTGCAGATCCAATTTATCCTATGTCGGGAAGTAAATTTACCACTTCAATTCAGGCTACGCCTCCAATAAGTTTACTTGATGGTAAAGATTATACAAGTATGGCTTTAACTGAAAAGTACCGTTGGGCTGAATTCTACAAATTCAAGTTGGATGCAGAATGGTATACACCTATCTATAAAAAGTTGGTGTTAACGGCGAAAACTCGATTTGGATTCTTGGGTTACTATAACAAGGATATTGGACCCACATTCTTTGAGCGTTTCCAAGTAGGTGGTGCGGGTATTTTCGGATTTAATATAGCGGCTACTGAAATTATTTCTCAAAGAGGTTACGACAACTATACCATTTCCCAAACAGCAATGGGAGGATCTGCAGGTGCCCCAATCTATAACAAATTTACTCTAGAATTGCGTCAAGCGATTACCACTGGCCAAACGGCTACCGTTTATGCATTGGGCTTCTTTGAAGCAGGGGATGCCTGGTCGGATATGTCAAAATACAATCCTTTCCAAATGAAAAGAGCAGCAGGTGTGGGTGTGAGATTATTTATGCCGATGTTCGGTTTAATAGGCTTGGATTATGCTTGGGGCTTTGATTACAAAGACGTTCCTCGAAGTGGTCAAATGGGACAAATTCACTTCTTTATCGGTCAGCAGTTTTAATTTTTTCTGCGGATTATTAAATACACCGCTATCAGCAAAAAGAACAAACCTACTATGGTGTTCCATGCAATATTTTCCGCGTCCAATAATCCCCAAAAAACGGCTGTAATAGGTATGATAAAAGTCGTTGTAGAGGCCATTAAGGGAGGTACTTGCTTGATAACGTAATTGAAGGCTAACATACTCAAGGCGCTTCCAAAAATTCCCAAAAGAAACACATAAAAGAATGCAGTATTGGCTGTTTGTGGATGTGCACCTCCTATTGAGAAAATATCAAAATAAACAGGGCCAGGATAATTATCCCAAAGAGAAAGAACATCGCTGGTAATAAGCAAGGGAATATAAGCCAGAGCGGTGGCTACAAAAGGATATGCCGTTTTAACCATACCCGGTAAATGATTGAGGTATCGTTTGATGATATTGATGTTCAAACCGTAAAGAACCGCGGCACTCAGTGGAAGTAGTGCGCCTAAAATGGGTATTGGAGCTCCATAATGCAATAGGGACGGTCCAAACAGGAATACGGCACCAATTAATCCGAGCACAACGCCGGTAAGTCCTTGTTTGTCTAATTTCTCTTTAAATAATAGAACACCAAATAACAAGGTGAACATGGGTGTAAAGGCATTAAGGATTCCAGATAACGCAGAAGGGATGATTTGACCGGCGTAGGAAAATAAAAAGGCGGGGATGCCACTACCCAATAAACCACTTGCGGCAAGCCATACATAGTCCTTTTTTTGTAAGATTTTAGAGCCGGATTCTTTGCTTTTACGTGATGGGAATACCGAATATTTAAGTACCCAGGGAAGCAATACTGCACCAGCCAGTACTAATCGGATTCCCGCTACCTGCATAGGGGAAAACACTTCAAGGCCTCTTTTCATTAATATGAAAGAACTTCCCCATACCGCTCCAAGAACGATAATCAGGAATTGAGGGAACCACCGTGCATTCACGATGCAAAAGTCGGTGAAATTTTGAAGCTTCGGTATGTGTGGAATAAAAATACGAAATTTGTATATGCACAAACTGATATTGATTTGGATTGCAGCCTTAGCAAACGTGGTTTTCGCCCAAATCAATGACGATGTAGTTTGTGCAGAGAAAGCCAGATTTGATAAAATAGAGCAAATACGTAAGCGCTCGGGTGAATTTGTGTTTCACGGATACGATTTGAAATACCACCGATGCCATTGGAGTTTAAATCCTAAAATTGGCTCTGACATTAAAGGCGCTGTTTTATTTGATTTTATGGTTGAAAGCGATGTTGATTCCCTAGCGTTTGACTTGGTTGAAAAACTCGTTGTTGATAGTGTAAAACAAGGTTCACAAAATCTACTTTGGGAGCGTAAAGGCGATCGAGTTTGGGTTTATAAAATAGGGGGTTGGAAATCGAATACTCGGGATTCATTTGAGGTTTTTTACGGGGGAAACCCGATCGGTGTTTCTGGAAACAATGGTGCCTATACGTATGATTTTCATGCCACAGGTCCTATCATTCATACATTATCACAACCTTATGGCGCCCCTTATTGGTGGCCGTGTAAGCAATCGTTGAGTGACAAAATAGACTCTATAGATATTATAGTAGATACCGATAAGGACTTCAAAGTAGGTACGAATGGAATGCTAAAATCTACGGTATCCCTCAATGCAAGTGAGCATAGAATTCATTGGAAACATAAATATCCAATTGTAACCTACCTTATCGCAATATCTGTAACCAATTACGAAGAATCCCTAGATCACGTGCATTTTCACGATAGAAATGATTCTTTGCCGGTATTGAACTATGTATTTCCTCAATTTTTAAGTTCAGCATCTCAAGAGGCTAAAGGGGTCTTACCCATGTTGCGTTTGTACGATAGTTTGTTCATTCCTTATCCATTTCCTAAAGAAAAATACGGGCATGCGCAATTCACATGGGGTGGCGGCATGGAGCATCAAACAATGAGTTTCATGGTGAATTTTTCCTATGATTTAATGGCACATGAAGTGGCTCATCAATGGTTTGGTGATATGGTTACTTGCGGTTCTTGGAATGATTTATGGCTTAATGAAGGATTTGCCACGTATCTAACTGCTTTGGCATACGAGTTTTTGAAGAGTAAAGAGGATTTTCGTTTTCAAATGCGTGCCATGCGAAATAACATAACCCAAGACGATAATGGGGCTGTAAAACCAAGTGATACATCCCGGGTAAATGTTTTATTTAATGGGCGATTAACTTATAGAAAAGGTGCATGGTTGTTGCATATGTTGAGACATCAAGTGGGTGATTCTATGTTTTTTGAGGGATGTCGTCAGTTTTTGACAGGCGGAAAACGAGCGTATGGTTTCAGTACAACACAGGAATTTCGACAGGTAATGGAATCGGTTTCTGGTCAAGATTTAACTTGGTTCATCAAGCAATGGTATGAAGGCCAAGGCCATCCCGAATTAAAAATGAATTGGCAGCAGCGCGGTAATGAGGTTATTTTATCGGTTTTGCAGACACCCTCAAATGCTACGGTGCCATTTTGGAGAATTCCTATTCCCATTGAGTTTAGAAATGAAAAGGGCCAGGTATCAAGGAAGGTTTTTTACCCGGATTCATTGAATCAGGATTTCAATTTCAACCTTGATTTTGCTGCCGATACAGCCATTTTTGATCCTGAAGTTAGTGTATTGGCGAAATTTAGTATTGGGGGTATGAATTTAGATGCCATTCAAAAGGAAGATATTGTCATTCAACCGAATCCAGGGGTAGAAACTTGGCAGATTTACTCGCGTAATCCAAATTTACAAAAAGTGGAAGTATACAATTCACTCGGTCAGCGGATTTGGGCCCAACAATTGGATTCGGCGCTTAGCGTGAAAATCAATTTGAAAAGTTGGCCAGTAGGCACGTATTTTGCTCGGATTTACACGGACAATTTCGTATATTCGAGAAAATGCTTAAAAATAGATTAATGAAAAAATATTTACTTATTGCAGCATTGGCAATTTTTATCACATCTTGTGAACCGGATGATACGGATGGCGGGAGCGGTGGTTGGTCTTCTCCAAGTTCTGAAATTGAATTGGCGTTTATAGGTCAAATTGCTGACGAACCATTACCCGCCAAAGGACAAGATATATATAAGGACAAAAGCTATGGAGAGTCGATGTTGATCACCAACTGGTCTCTCTTAATGTCAAATTTAGCCTTGGTAAAAGAAAATGGGGATACGGTTCAATTGGGCGATGGATACCAATGGGCCGATATTAGAGGAACTAGGAATGTGTTCAACTATAAGGGCATACCCCAAGGCAAATATATAGGTCTTCAATTCACAATGGGATTAGATTCCGCTACAAATCATGGAAACCCACAAGTTTGGCCGTCTGATCACCCCTTAAATCCAAATTTAAACGGGTTGCATTGGGGCTGGGCTGGCGGTTATATCTTTCAGGCTTTCGATGGCAGATATAAGGTGAATGAAACCGACCCTTCGGGTAGTTTTAGTTTTCATACGGCAACCATGCAGTTTGTAACGCGATATTTTTTGCCTTTAGAGATTTCTGTTGAAGGGAGCAAACACAGAATTGCCGTGCGCATTAACGGAGATCGCTTCTTTGGCGGTGCTCAGTCAATAAAGCTAGCCGATAAATCCGTGAGTCACTCTGAAGGTACCGACGACGAACAGTTAATGCGGGTTTTCTTGGATAACTCATTGTATGCATTTCGTATAGAAGAGCAATAAGACGCTTTAAATTTCCATGAATCGGTTATCATTTCTGATTGCAGTAATTATCTTGGTTTTTACTTCGTGTACGAAGGAAGATGGTGCTGTGCCCGATAGTGGAATGTATAAACCTACTTTAGTAGATCCAGAGGATATTTTTCCAAAGGAATTTGGAATGCCCCTTCTACCGAAGGATAATCCATTTACAGAAGAAGGAATTCAATTGGGTCGTATGTTGTTTTATGATCCGATATTATCTATTGATAGTAGTATAAGTTGTGGGAGTTGTCACCAACAAGAATATGCATTTGCGGAGCCTTTCGATAAAAGTTTCGGTTTTTTAGGTCTTCGAAGTAGCCGAAACGCTATGCCCCTATTTAATTTGGCATACCACCATAGTTACTTTTGGGATACACGGGTAAAAACACTGAGGGAATTGGTATTTGAGCCGATTCAAGCGCATAATGAAATGGCAATGACCTTGCCAACACTTCGTGAGAGATTAAAGCGAAATAAACGATACGTAGATTACTTTAATAAGGCCTTTAACCACGAACCGAACTTACACGATATGTCATTGGCAATGGAACAATTCTTATTGAGCATTGTAAGTAAGGACTCTCGATTCAACCAATTTTTTCCTGGAGATAATCTACAAGTTTTATCCCAATCTGAGCTAAGGGGTGCATTTATTTTTAATGGCTTGGTTGAATTTGATGCAAACGGTAAGACAAAAGGTGCCGATTGTTTTCATTGTCATGGTGGCGAGTTGGCTCAGCAGTTGAATGCCAGTATGGGGGGAGTTGCTAGTAATGGTTTAGATCCAGAGCCTGTTGATTTAGGAGTTGGTGGCATTACCAATCAAAATCAGGATATGGGAACGTTTAAAGCCCCTAGTTTGTTAAATATTGCGGTAACAGCGCCTTATATGCATGATGGAAGGTTTAAGACGTTGGAGGAAGTGATCGATCATTACAGTGATGGTGTGAATTTTGAAAATCCAAACATACATCCTCAAATGGCTGCTCATGGGGGTCAGCAATTGAATTTGACACAACAACAAAAAGAAGATTTACTTGCTTTCTTAAAGAGCATGACCGACTCTTCGTTTTTGGTCAATCCGGCTTATGCCAATCCGTTTTAATTAGAATAATATAGGCCCTAACCAACGGCGCATTTCATCTACACTCTTGCCTTTTCGTTCGGCATAATCAATGAGTTGGTCTTCGTTAATTTTGCCGATTCCAAAATATTTTGCTTCTTCACGGGCAAAATACCAACCGCTAACGCTTGAAGCGGGCATCATGGCCATGCTTTCGGTGAGTGAAATGGCATTATTCCCGAGATGTTTCTCAAATAGATCAAAAAGAATCTCTTTTTCCGTGTGATCTGGACATGCTGGATATCCAGGTGCGGGACGAATTCCTTGGTATTGCTCGCGAACCAATCCTTCGTTATTCAAACTTTCATCTGTCGCATAACCCCAATATTCCTTACGCACTTTTTCATGTAAGAATTCAGCTAAAGCCTCCGCCAATCTATCCGCCAATGCCTTAGTCATGATACTATTATAATCGTCGTGATCGGCTTCGTAATGATTGATTAATGCTTCCAAACCTATTCCGGCTGTTACGGCAAAACCACCCATGTAATCCAATTCTTTAGGTGCTAAATAATCGGCTAAAGAGAGATTGGGAACACCATTCGACATTTTGCGTTGTTGTCTCAAGAAATGAAATACCGCTAATGGTTGCTTGTCGTTTTCATCGGCATATACGGCGGCGTCATCATGACAGCGACGAGTTGGTAAAATGAAGAAACTGGCTTGGAGCTTCATTGGGGGATTTTCTACCCAATTTGCAAGCATATTTCTGGCATCAGCGAATAATTTTTGGGCTTCCGTTCCAACCACTTCATCGCTGAGGATGTCTGGGTAACGACCCGCTAATTCCCAAGTTTGGAAAAAGGGAGTCCAATCAATATAATCCACAAGATCCTTGATGTGTAGGTCATTTAATTGGAAAAAGCCAGTTTGCTTTGGAGCTTGAATTTGATGGGTAAGGCTAAGTCCGTTTAAACGCGCTTCCTCATAAGGAATGAGATTTTTTTGTTGTTGACGGCTGGCGTGATTTTCGGCCAATTTTTCATATTCATCCCGAAGTTTTTCAGAGAATATTTGGTAGGTATCTGGACTTAATAATTGTCCTGCAATAGGCACAGAACGACTCGCATCGGTAACGTGAATTACGGGATATTGATAATTGGGGGCAATTTTAACCGCCGTGTGAACGCGTGAAGTAGTAGCACCTCCAATCAACAGCGGTTGTTGCATGTTTAAACGTTGCATTTCACTTGCCACATGCACCATTTCATCAAGAGAGGGTGTTATCAATCCGCTTAAGCCAATGATATCCGCTCCCCATTCACGAGCACGCTGTAAAATCTTATCGGCTGGGACCATTACGCCCATGTCTTCAATTTCATAATTGTTACATGCTAAAACTACCCCCACGATATTTTTACCGATGTCGTGGACGTCACCTTTTACAGTGGCTAACAATATCTTTCCTTGAGGACGGGTATTGGGATCGCTGATTTTTTGGGCTTCTAAAAAGGGTTGCAAATAAGCAACCGATTTTTTCATTACGCGGGCACTTTTTACGACCTGAGGAAGGAACATTTTTCCTTCTCCAAACAAATCTCCCACATAATTCATCCCCGCCATTAAGGGTCCTTCAATCACTTTTAAGGGCTCCTTTAATAAATCTAAAGCCTCTTGGGTGTCGGCGTCAATAAACTCAGTAATTCCTTTAACCAGACTGTGTTTGAGCCTTTCTTCTATGGGAAAACTACGCCATTCTTGAACTTCTGCTTTATCTACTTTTTTACCCTTAACCGTTTCAGAAAATGTAAGAAGTCTCTCAGTAGCATCATCACGTCTATTGAGTAAAACATCTTCAACGTGTTCCAATAAGTCCTTAGGGATTTCCTCATAAACTTCAATCATTCCTGCGTTTACGATTCCCATATCTAAGCCTGCTTTAATGGCATGATAAAGGAAGGCAGCGTGCATGGCTTCTCGAACGGCGTTATTGCCTCTGAACGAGAAGGAAATATTGGATACGCCACCTGAAACCTTGGCTCCGGGTAGATTTTCTTTGATCCACCGCGTTGCGTTGATGAAGTCTACTGCATAATTATTGTGTTCCTCAATACCCGTGGCAACGGTAAGGATATTGGGGTCGAATATGATATCTTGAGGATTGAAATTTACCTGTTGAGTAAGTATTTTATAAGAACGTTCACAAACCTGAATTTTACGTTCGAAACTGTCGGCTTGCCCTGTCTCATCAAAAGCCATTACCACCACCGCAGCACCGTAGCGTTTCACTAATTTTGCGCGTTTGATGAATTCCGATTCACCGTCTTTTAGGGAAATCGAATTTACGATTCCTTTTCCTTGTATGCATTTAAGTCCTGCTTCGATTACTTCCCATTTTGAGGAATCAATCATAATAGGAACTCGCGAAATATCGGGTTCTGCGGCAATAAGATTGAGGAAGGTTGTCATGGCTTCTACGCCATCGAGCATGCCTTCATCCATGTTAACATCGATTACTTGTGCCCCGTTTTCAACTTGCTGACGTGCTACATCTAAGGCTGCGTTGTAATCTCCTGTGAGAATAAGACGTTCGAAAACTTTACTACCGGTTACGTTTGTTCTTTCTCCAATATTGACAAAATTCGTTTCTGGAGTAAGGGTAAAAGGCTCAAGGCCACTTAATCTGAGGTAATTCGGTATGGTTTGTGTTTCCAAGGTTTGATTTTTTAGAATAATGAAGGATACTTTTGGGGGTTGACTTCATTCATTAGCTGATAAATCGCAGCGTATACATCATCAATTGATGGTTTTGAAAAATAATCACCATCGGATGAATAAGCAGGTCTATGGGGTTTTGACGTAATGGTTAGAGGTTTACTATCCAGATATTGATAGCCATTTTGTTCTTCTAGGATTTGTTGTAAAATGAAAGCAGAAGCTCCACCAGGTACATCCTCATCAAAAACAACCAAGCGATTGGTGTTTTTAAGACTTTCAACGATCGTATGATTGATGTCAAACGGTAACAAGGTTTGAACATCAATAAGTTCAACTCGGATACCTACTTCCGCTAACATGTCAAGAACTTGCATAGCAATGCGGCAGTTAGATCCATAGGTTACCAAGGTTACATCCTCCCCGAATTTAAGGGTTTCAGGAACGCCCAAAGGAATGGTAAAGGTTCCAATGTTTTTGGGCATTTTCTCTTTATTTCTATACCCATTCAAACACTCAACGACCAAAGCGGGTTCGTCCGATTTCAATAACGTATTGTACATTCCAGCAGCCCGCGTCATATCCCTTGGTACACAAACATGCATACCTCGAACGGCATTAATTATCATACCCATTGGAGAACCGGAGTGCCAAATTCCCTCTAATCGATGTCCTCGTGTTCGGATGATCAATGGGGATTTTTGTCCTCCTTTTGTGCGATATTGCATGGTGGCAAGATCGTCGCTCATGGGTTCAAGAGCGTACAATAGGTAATCCAAATATTGTATTTCAGCGATTGGTCGAAGTCCACGCATGGCAGCACCAATTCCTTCTCCGATTATAGACCATTCACGGATTCCCTTATCGGTAACACGTAATTCGCCAAACTTTTCCTGGAGTCCCGAAAATCCTTGGTTTACATCACCAATTTTTCCCACGTCTTCACCGAATGCGAAAATACGTGGATCGTTTTCCATGTTGGCCTCAAAACAAGCACGTACAACCTGATAACCATCGGCCGTTTCGTCGCTTAGTTCTAATGGTATTTGAGGTACGGCATGCACATTTTGGTCGCTTTGACTGTGAAGATGTGAGCTGTAACGATCGTGGTTGTCCTTATTAAATTGCTGGTGATAAGCCAACAATTCTGATTTTGTATCTTGAGGAATATGAGCCAATGCGCGTAATGTCTGGTGAAGGGCATTGCCTAAATCACGACGAATTGGATCGCTATTTTCACCCATCTCATTTCGAATGACAGAGAGTTCTGCGATGTTTAAATCTTTGGAAATTAAGGTGTCCAAAACCGCTAGAAATTCTGTTACATCCTTTTTGATATCACTTGTAAAGTCGATCCAAGCTTGTTTCTGTTGTTTTTTTACTTCGCTTAGGTATTCTTTTTCAAGTTCATCGAGCTTTTCAGCCGTTACGATATTATTTTCGGTCATCCATTGGCGCATTTTTTCGATACAATCAAAATCGCGCTCCCAATCGAGGCGCTCTTGTGACTTATAACGCTCATGCGATCCAGAAGTAGAATGGCCTTGTGGTTGGGTGACTTCGGTTACATGCACCAATACAGGCGTGTGTTTTTCACGGCAGATATCAGCAGCTTCGCGATAGGCATTACACAATTCTGGGTAATTCCATCCACGAGCTTTAATGATATGCATTCCAACGCCCTCTTCATTGGTTTCGAACCCCTTCATGATGGCGCTGATATTTTCCTTTGCTGTTTGGTATTTTGCAGGAACGGAAATGCCATATCCGTCATCCCAAACGCTCATAAGCATGGGTACTTGCATTACACATGCGGCATTCATCACTTCCCAAAAAATCCCCTCAGAGGTAGAAGCATTACCAATGGTTCCAAATGCAATTTCTTTTCCTTTTTGTGAAAATTGGCTCATATCATGAAGCAATTCATTTTCACGGTATAATTTAGAAGCTAATGCCAAACCTAACAATCGGGGCATTTGACCCGCAGTAGGTGAAATATCTGCACTAACGTTATAGCGGTCTGATTGACTTAAAAAATGCCCGTTCTCATCCAATAACCGGGTTGCATAGTGTCCGTTCATAGAACGTCCGCCCGAAGCAGGTTCCTTTTCAACTGAAGCGTGAGCGTATAGTTGGGCGAAGAATTTTTGTACATCGGAAAGGCCAAGAGCAAACATGAACGTTTGGTCGCGGTAATACCCGCTTCGCCAATCACCGTGTTCAAAAACTTTAGCCATAGCAATTTGAGCAACTTCTTTTCCGTCGCCGAAGATGCCAAATTTGGCTTTACCGGTAAGCACTTCTTTTCGGCCTATTAAGGAGGCATGTCGACTCTGATAGGCGATTTTGTAGTCTTGGATGACTTGTGCAATGAAATCTTGTTGAGATAGATCGTTGGTTTTTTGGGCCACTTCTTGCATTACTGCAAAGATAGGCAAAAAATGCGGCGGCATAAGTGCTTTGGTGGGCCCTGCGATATACTTTGTAAGTAGGCCAAACCATTGTCGGCTTTTTGCGTTAATTTCGAAGGATAAAATGCCAGAATTTCAATTAGAATCACCGTTTGAGCCCAAGGGTGACCAGCCGGAAGCCATCCGTCAATTGGTAACGGGTTTGGAAAATGGCGCTCGCGCCCAAACCTTGTTAGGGGTAACGGGTTCGGGTAAGACCTTTACCATTGCCAATGTGATTAAAGAGGTTCAGCGGCCCATTTTGGTATTGAGTCACAATAAAACCTTGGTAGCTCAATTGTATGGAGAGTTCAAGCAGTTTTTCCCCAATAACGCGGTTGAATATTTTGTAAGTTATTACGACTATTACCAGCCAGAGGCTTTTATACCTACTACGAACACCTATATAGAAAAGGATCTTAACATCAACGACGAGATCGAAAAAATGCGTTTGAAAACGGTTTCTACGCTTTTGTCAGGGAGAAGAGATGTTATAGTTGTAGCGAGTGTGAGTTGTATATATGGTGCGGGAAATCCATCGGATTATGAAGCAACTATCATCCGATTGAGTGAAGGCATGCAAATTTCACGTCAACAGTTGCTTTATCGATTGGTAGAATCTTTGTATTCCAGAACTACCATGGAATTCAAACGCGGTACATTCCGAGTAAAAGGAGATACCGTTGATGTGCATTTGGCGTATAATGATTTTGCGTATCGCATTTCTTTTTTTGGGGATGAAATAGAGGAAATTTACAGTTTTGAGCCCGAAACGGGTCGCAAAATTGACGCTCTTTTAGATTGTGCTATTTATCCAGCGCAGATATATGTATCCCCAAGAGATCGTTTGGAACATGTAATTCATGAAATTCAAGACGATCTACTTGAGCAGATTTCTTTTTTTCAGCAACAACAAAGATACTTGGAAGCCAAAAGGCTTGAAGAACGGGTCAACTTCGATTTGGAAATGATTCGTGAATTGGGATACTGTAACGGTATTGAAAACTACTCCAGGTATTTCGATCGGAGGAATCCGGGCGATAGACCTTTTTGCTTATTGGATTATTTTCCAAAAGATTTCTTATTGGTGGTGGATGAAAGTCACGTTACCCTTCCACAGATTCGTGCCATGTACGGGGGAGACCGATCTAGAAAAATCAATTTGGTGGATTACGGGTTCCGTTTACCTGCGGCAATGGACAACCGCCCCTTGCAGTTTGAGGAGTTCTATCAGATTGTAAATCAAAGTATATATGTGAGTGCAACGCCTGCGGAATTTGAAATTATGGAGTCTGAAGGAGTGGTAGTTGAGCAGTTGATTCGCCCCACTGGATTATTGGATCCTGTTATCGAAGTAAGACCTTTAGGAAATCAGGTTGACGACTTAATTGAAGAAATTGATAAGCGAATAGCCATGGGCGATCGCGTTTTGGTTACTACATTAACCAAGCGGATGGCGGAAGAGTTATCTAAGTATTTGGCTAAACTAAATATCAAAGTGGGTTACATTCACTCCGAAGTGAAGACTTTAGATCGGGTGGAAATTCTGCGTAACCTTCGTTTGGGTGGAATAGATGTATTAATTGGTGTTAATTTATTGCGTGAAGGACTGGATTTACCAGAAGTAAGTTTGGTGGCCATTATGGATGCGGATAAGGAAGGATTTTTAAGAAGCGAAACGAGCTTGGTACAAACTATTGGTCGCGCGGCCCGAAATCACAATGGTCTGGTTATCATGTATGCAGATAAGATAACTAAGAGTATGCGTAAAACTATAGATGAGACGGAGCGGCGTAGGGCGAAACAACAATCGTATAATGAAGATCGAGGAATCACCCCTCAAACCGTATTGAAGTCAAAGTCTGAAATTTTCAGACAAACGGCGGTATTGGATCATGTAGAAGGGCAATCGGAGCAAGCTTACGATTTCAAACAATTACCTACTACCAAGGTTGCAGATCCTATTTTGGATTACATGAATAAAGTTGATCTGGAGAAGGCATTGGCCAAAGTGGAGAAAGACATGTACAAGGCAGCCAAAAACATGGAATACATGGAAGCCGCCCGCTTGCGCGATGAGGTGGAAATGCTGAAACAGAAAATTAAGGAGGCGGTTTGATTACTCTTTTACCGTAATTTCAATGCTGTTGACAGCGGCAATGTTGAAGAATCCCGCAACGCCGCGCTTGGAGTTTTGATTCAACAGGAACATATTACTTTGAATATTGACCGGTGGCGTAGCAAATAACCCTCCGTTGTTATTTTGGTTCACAACGAGTTGGAACCAATAATAGGCAAATTGAGAGATCGAATGTATTTCAACACGGACTTTTTCGCCATCGCGATAGGGTCGGAGAAATTCATTAAGTTCACTAAATCGCACAGGATAAATAAACAAACCGGCGTCTTGACCGTTGGAATTATTGCCCATGTCTTGAGAGATGTTCAATTTGTTTATTTCATTCAAAAATGTATCGTTTCTGAAGGTTTTTAACCAATAATAATTACCAAATCCAGGTAAGTCGTAGGCAAAAATTTCGCAGTATTTTCCGGTATCTATGAACGGAGGTCCATTGCCTTCTACCGGTACCGTGCGTAAGCTGTCAATTCGAGAAACAGTAGGCGCCAAACGGGTAGTTCCAATGACTGTATCTTGGCCTTCAATAATAAGCAAGGCATAAGTGCGTCCCACTTTTAACGTATCTCCAGATGTTGGATTGGGTGTCCATCGGTAATATCCCATGGAATCATGTCTGAAAAAAATCGGAGGAGCTGCGATTCCACCACCTGTGGTATCTACCAAAGCTACAGTTGCTGTAGTTAAAGGTGGTTCCGTACCTGGAATATCAAAAAATGGAATGCTTTCGGTAAGACGAATGGTTTGAGTTTGATGACGGTTGTCGATGAAGGCATCAACTACAATCTTCTTTTGCTTTTGCTCTACATCTACTTGAATAACATCTTCACAAGCGGAAAAATTTCCCCCAAGAATAATTAGCAAAAGGATATATAAACCGCGTTTCATCTGTTTTAGTTCCATTTAAAGTTATACGAAATTGCAGGTACGATGCTTCCAATCACACTAAAGCGAATGGCTTGATTCAAACCGGTATTTTCAAAGTTGTTTTGGAAATAAATCGAAAATGGATTTCTCCGGTTATATGCGTTATAAACACTGAAAACCCAGCTGCTTTCCCATTTTCCAACTTTTTTCTTTGTGTAGGTAGCCGATAAATCCAATCGGTGGTAATCGGGGTTTCTGACATTGTTACGGGCATTGGTTCCTGCATCGGGTACATTATAACCTTGGATGCTGTATTGGCCTGTGTAAAATGTGGTGGGAGTTCCAGAACTGAAAACAAAATTAGCGGCCAAATCCCATTTATCGTTGTATTTATACTGAGCCACTATATAGAGATTATGGAGTCGGTCAAATCGACTCGCATACCATTCGTTATCATTGATTCCTGGCGATTTCCTTTCGCTTCGTGCGAGCGTGTAACTGACCCAACCGGTTAAATTTCCTGTGGCTTTTTTGACGTACAATTCCAATCCATAGGCTCGTCCAATTCCATTAATCAGTTCTCCTTCGAGTAGTTCATTGAGTAGCAAATTGGCACCATCTACATAATCAACCTGGTTTTGTAAGTCTTTGTAATAGACTTCAGCTGAAGATTCAAACTCGGTTTTTCCAATCCGGAAGTTTCTAAAATAACCAATGGTATATTGATCGGCTAATTCTGGTTTGATATTATTGGTAGATGGGGTCCAAACATCAAACGGTACACTTGCGGCAGTATTGGAAATTAAATGCAGGTTTTGTACCATTCGGTTGTATCCTCCTTTTATAGATTCTTTGGTATTCCATTGGTATTTAAATCCCAAACGGGGTTCTAAATTGAGGTATTGTTGAATGACCTCATTATCGCCTGCAAAGCTTACCGAATCTAGGAATCGGCGTTGTCCTTCAAAGGGTGCATCATTATAGTAGTAGACATTACTTTTTCCTAAATAAAGAAATTGGCTCCCTCTTAGGCCTGCGCGAATGGTCCATTTTTTATTGGGAGACCAGTCTTCAGTAATGTAGATAGCATTTTCCATGCTGTATTTATTGGGAAGGCTGAAGTTGTTTTCGCCTAATGAATTTCGGGCAACGGCATTTCCAGGTTCGAATATGTAGTAGGTAGAAGCACCACCAAATCCGATTTCATGTTTTGTATTGTGATAATATTTGAAATCGGTTTTAACACTGTGGTTATTGATATACGAACTCCAATTAAATCCAAGATCATCGCCAATATTGAATTCTAGATTATAACGATAGCGGCTATAATAATAAGTAACATTGGAAAATAGTTTGTCATTGAAAAGATGGTTCCAACGTGCGCTTAAGGTGCTATTTCCCCATTTTACACCGAAGGCATTTGCGGCATAAAACAAATCGTCACCTATATAACTGGAAATGAAAAACTTGTCCTTCTTGGTTTCGTAATTGACTTTGGCTGTGAAGTCGTAAAAGTAAAATTGACTCCCACTTAAATCGTCATTCAAAAGGGGTTTCGCCAAAACATCGATATAGCTTCTTCTAGCGGACACAAGGAAACTGGCTTTGTTTTTAACAATGGGTCCTTCCAAACTCAATCGACTGAATATGGTACCCACACCGCCATTGACTTGATATTCGCGATTATTACCATCCTTGGTAATGACATCCAATACGGAACTCAATCTTCCCCCATAATTAGCGGGTATACCTCCTTTAATGAGTTGAACGTCTTTAACGGCATCTGGATTGAATATGCTGAAAAAACCAAAAAGGTGTGCAGAATTGAAAACGGGTGCATCGTCCATTAAGACCAAGTTTTGGTCAATGGAACCTCCACGAACATTAAATCCTGTTGCACCTTCACCTACAGTTGAGACTCCGGGAAGCAGTTGTATGCTTTTTATTACATCCGCTTCGCCTAAGAATGCGGGTATCTTTTTGATGACTTTTCCCGAAATGCTTTGTGTGGAAATATCTACTTTACGTACATTATCATTGCGTTTAGCGCGTACGGATACTTCTCCAATTTCATCCGGTTGTGGATATAGAAAAACATTCCATTCTATATCGGTAATTACATTTATGGTGCGTGTTTGTGATTCAAAGTCTCCGGCGGAAACCTCTATTGTTTGCGTTCCGTTTTTTAAGGATAGACTAAAGAATCCATAATTATTGGTGACAGCTGATTGGTTATCTGTTACGTTTTTTACAATTGCACCTTTCAGAGTTTCACCAGATGTACTATCCTTTACGAATCCACTTAAGGTGAAGGATTGGCCATATATCTGATTTCCGAATAGTGCAAAAAAAAGCACCGCCCAAAATTTGCTGTTCACATAGCAAAGATAGAGCGGTGCTTAGGCTTGGTTAAATATTTATCGCCTAATTGATTAAATACACGATGAGTGTATTTATCTCTTATTTAAAGGTACAAACTCACGAGGAGCTGCACCTGTATAAATTTGACGTGGGCGAGCAATTGGTTGCTTATCGCGACGCATTTCTTGCCATTGGCTGATCCAACCTGGTAGTCTTCCTAAGGCGAATAAAACCGTGAAGAATTCAGTCGGGAAACCAAGAGCGCGGTAGATAATTCCTGAGTAGAAGTCAACGTTCGGGAATAATTTCTTCTCAACAAAATACGGATCGTTCAATGCAGCAACCTCTAAACCTTTTGCAATTTCTAAAATAGGATCGTTAACACCCAATTTTGCCAATACATCGTCGGCTGATTTTTTAATGATCTTTGCACGTGGATCGAAATTCTTGTATACGCGATGTCCAAAGCCCATCAAACGGAATGGATCGTTTTTATCTTTTGCTTTGTTGATGTACTTCTGAACATCTCCACCGTCGTTTTTAATGGCTTCAAGCATTTCCAATACTTCTTGGTTCGCACCGCCGTGTAATGGGCCCCATAAGGCACTGATACCTGCAGCGATACTGCTATACAAATTAGATTGGCTGCTTCCAACTACACGCACGGTACTAGCAGAACAATTCTGCTCGTGATCTGCATGAAGAATTAGAAGCTTGTTCATAGCTTCAACCACGACGGGATCTGGCTTATAGTTAGGGTCTGAAACCTGACCAAAAGACATATTTAAGTAATTGGTAACATAGTCCAAACTGTTGTTTGGGTATACCAATGGATGTCCTTTACTCTTTTTGTAGATCATGGCGCAAATTGTCGGCATTTTGGCCATGAGACGTATAATCGTGCGCTGAATGGATTCTTCAGGACGATTTGGATTTAATGCTTTTGGATAATAAAGACTTAACGAAGAAATCATGCTAGATAGCTGACCCATTGGATGCGATCCTGTTGGGAATGCTTTGAACATGGCCTCCATGCCTTCATTTACTAAAGTATGTTCAGAAATATTGGTTTCAAACGCTTTTAGTTCTTCAGCTGTAGGCAATTCACCATTAAGAATGAGGTAACTTACTTCTAAAAATGAACAATTAGCCGCCAAATCTTCGATATCATAACCGCGGTGGCGTAAAATACCCAACTCGCCATCGAGAAAGGTAATGCCGCTTGTTGTAGCGCCGGTGTTTTTGAATCCTGGGTCGATCGTGATGTAGCCACTTAAACTTCTAAGTTTAGAAATATCAATGGCTTTTTCGCCTTCAGACCCGGTAATTACAGGAAGCTCGAACTCTTTTCCTTCAATGCTGATTTTCGCTGTTTCTGACATGCTTTTTGTTGGTTTTTTGAATCTTTACAAAGATACTCAAAAGCCAACGTTGTTTCAAGTCATGAACAAAACTTTACACAATGTCAAATACCTTGTTCTAAGGCTTCAAAGCCTTTTGCTGTGAGTTGAAATTGTGTTTTTAAAATGGCATCTACATCAACACCTAATTTGGGTTTGTTTTGTGCATCGAGGGCCTTTATGTAGCCATAATGCAAAAGTTGACGTGTAATATCGATTACCACTGGAGTACTTAGACTCAATTCTAGAATCACATCTGAAAGACGTTCTGGGTGGATAAGTCGACTCAATACCGCGCGTTCATCATCTAAGATTTCGAGCATGGTAGGGTTTTATCCGTTAGAATTTTTCTCAGTACGCATCTGCGGGAAAAACAGTACTTCTTGTATGGAAGCGTTGTTTGTGAGCATCATGGTTAGTCGGTCGATTCCGATTCCTAAACCACTTGTAGGAGGCATCCCGTATTCCAAGGCTCTTAAGAAATCATGGTCCATGGCCATTGCTTCTTCGTCGCCTCGTTCTGCAAGTTTTAATTGATCTAAGAAACGTTCTCTTTGATCATCCGGGTCGTTTAATTCGGAATAGGCGTTAGCAACCTCTTTGCCATTTACAAACAATTCAAAACGTTCAACCAAACCTTCTTTGCTCCTATGCTTCTTGGTGAGCGGACTCATTTCTATGGGATAGTCGGTTATAAAAGTAGGTTGGATGAGATGGGGTTCTGCTACTTCACCGAATATTTCATCGATTAGCTTTGCTACACCCATTTTGCTCGTTACTTCACAACCGATACTCTTAGCAAAGTCTCCTAATTCTTGTTCAGATTTACCCTCAATATCAAAATTGCCGTACTTTTTAATAGATTCGGCCATGGTCATTCGCTGATAGGGGCGGGCGAAGCTTATGCTATTTTCGCCAATTTTTGCGTCGGTAGTACCGTTCACATCTTTCGCACATTTTTCTAGCATTTCTTCAACGAAATCCATCATCCAGAAATAATCTTTGTAGGCTACATAGATTTCTAGAGCGGTGAACTCTGGATTGTGGGTTCTGTCAATACCCTCATTTCTGAAGTTTTTAGAAAATTCATAGACCCCATCAAAACCACCAACGATTAATCTTTTTAAGTATAATTCGTTTGCAATTCGAAGATA